>Ga0154020_10000034_pt1 | contig 141766 bp, 114 predicted proteins | sample Klosneuvirus_201_FD_109709 | JGI IMG/M metagenome (GOLD analysis project Ga0154020, IMG submission 109709) | Active sludge microbial communities from wastewater, Klosterneuburg, Austria - Klosneuvirus_20160825_MG | ecosystem: Engineered > WWTP > Aerobic digester > Activated sludge | place... | reverse complement strand
CAGAGGTGAACTCCGGTATCACACCTTACATGCCAACACCTGGATTAAACAACTTGGCTCCGCCACACCCGAAAGTATTTCTCGTTTACAAAAATCGCTGGAGTACGCTTTGCCCTTTGCGCTGGGAATTTTTGAAACTTCCCTGTACGAAAAAGAATTAATTGCTGCTGGTATTTTTGAAGGGGAACAAGCGCTTCAACAAAAGTGGTTAGCCAAAATAGAATCTATACTTTCTCAAACAAGCCTTCAGCTTCCTGATCTTAAACTAATACAACCCATAGTTGGCGGAAGGCAAGGTAAGCACACCGAACACCTGCAACCCTTGCTTGACGAAATGAGTGAAGTATTTAAGATCGATCCAACTGCGGAATGGTAATTTCAAGAGTATTGAGTAAATAGTCTTGGGTTTATATGTAATACAGTCCAGGTTTTCCAGCATCAAGTATCAAGAGTCCAATATCTAGTTCAATGGTTTCAAAAGAACAAATATTAATCTGGTTAGAAGATGTCAAGGATCCGGAGATTCCGGTGCTTTCTCTTATTGATCTGGGTGTAATCACCGAAGTTGTTGTGGATGCTGATCAGGTAACTGTAGAAATGACTCCCACCTTTGTTGGCTGTCCTGCGATGGATTACATGAAACTTGAAGTTGAAACCTTGCTAAAAACAAAGGGAATTACTCCGCATGTAAATATCAGTTTCAAAAAACCGTGGAGTTCGGATTTGATTTCTGAAAAAGGGAAAGCCGCCCTTAAAAAATATGGACTCGCTCCGCCCCCATCCAACAAAGTTTTTACTGATCTCGAAATTCTTGAGACAGCCATTTGTCCCAGCTGTGATGGCGACAACACAGAAATGAAAAGTCCTTTTGGACCAACGCTTTGCCGGGCATTATACTATTGCCACGATTGCAAAGAAGCGTTTGAGCAATTTAAGCCCTTGTAATTCTGAAAAGACAATCAAGTAAAGAGCATTAAGGTTTCCTTAATGCTCTTACTGGTTAAGATTGAGTGCTTAAATTCAATATCGCTTCGATCTTCCTCTATCTCCCCCTCTCGACTCTCCCCGTGAGCCTCCTCTATCAGAAGATGATTTAGACTTAGAGCCATAGAACCGCTCCTTTTTCTTATCAGAATATTTTTCCTTATGTGGTTCTGTCATCTCCAAGCGTACCTTGCGGCCACGTAACTCAACACCTTCAAAACCTTTCATTACCTGTTCGGTCAATCCTTTTTCAATTTCAAAGAATGAATAAGCACCTTTCAAATCAATTTTACCGATGGAAGCACCCTTAACTTCACCAAAATCACAAATCAATTCCAACAAATTTCCTTTTTCAAGGCCATCCATTTTTCCGACATTAATAAAAATCCTGTCACCGGTTGTGTTTCGATCTCTATCGCCATCTATTTCGTAGGTTTTCGTGCGGTCAGATTTATTCAGGTCGCGCGCATCGCGATAGTATTCAAGGAAACGGTTAAACTCAATAGAAGCAAACCGCTTGATAATATCTTCCTTACTTAAATCTTTTAACTCGTGGTAAACTTCCGGTAAGAAAGAGTCAATCTCTTCTTCATTCACTTCCACTTGCTTTACTTTATGTACAAGAGCCAGCAGTTTAGCCTGACAAACCTCATCCCCGGTAGGAACCTGAATTCGGGTGAACTTGCGTTTCAAACCTCGTTCAACTTGTTGAATTTTTCCTACTTCTTTTTTCGCAACGATAGCAAGTGAAATTCCCTTTTTACCTGCACGCGCGGTACGACCACTGCGATGGGTATAGTATTCCATCTCATCAGGCATATTCATATGTATTACGTGCGTAATACCACTTACATCAATGCCACGAGCCGCTACATCGGTAGCCACCAATAATTGCAATGATTTATTCTTGAAGTTGCGCATTACCCGGTCGCGTTGTTGTTGCGTGAGGTCGCCATGCAGCGAGTCTGCACTGTAGCCATCTTTAATCAGGTGTTCAGCAATTTTTTGAGTATCAATTTTTGTACGGCAAAAGATTACTCCAAAAATATCGGGCGCATAATCTACAAACCGTTTTAAGGCCATGTACTTATCACGCTCATCAACCATTATAAATTGGTGATCGATGTTCTCGTTTCCCTGATTGCGCTCGCCCATCGTAATTTCTTCAGGATTACGCATATAGGTCTTGGCAATTTCGCGAACCTCGCGTGGCATGGTTGCCGAAAACAACCATACGTTTTTCTCCTTGGGGGTGGTTGAAAGAATTTCGTCAATGTCTTCTTTAAAACCCATGTTCAACATCTCATCCGCTTCATCCAGCACCACATACTTGATCGATGAAAGATCCACCACTTTACGAGAGAGCATGTCAATAAGGCGACCCGGTGTGGCGACTATAATATGCGCACCCCGTCTCACTTTTCTTATTTGCTCACTGATGCTTGCTCCGCCATAAATCGTAACGATGTTCAACTTCATAAAAGAAGATGAAAAGCGCTCCAAATCGCTGGTGATTTGCACACTCAATTCGCGGGTTGGCGCTACGATAAGGGCCTGAGTAGTTCGGTTGGTATCGTCCACTAGCTGCAGCAAGGGCAAGCCAAAAGCTGCTGTTTTTCCGGTACCGGTCTGGGCAAGGCCTACTAAATCGACATTTCCTTTTAGAAGAATAGGTATTGCTTTTTCTTGAATCGGGGTGGGTGATTCAAACCCCATTTGGCGGATTGCTTCCACCAGTTGCCCGGAGAGTCCCAGGCCGTCAAATGATTCCATTAATTTTATTGATAAATAAGGGGCAAAGGTAGGCTAATTAATTGAAAGTGATATTATTGCGATAATTCATAAACAAACCTCTTAACCAAGCGGTATAACTGATTGCGACCGTATTTTTATTTGGCGCACAAACCCAATCACCTGTTGTTTTGTAAATTCGAGCTATGAAATGGCCATTTAAATCCTTGCACGAAACAGTATGATAATTTAGGCCATTCCATGTGTCCATCAAAAAATTAATATTAACACATGAAATTTATAAAGAAGCTAGGATTCTTCACCGCCTTTATTCTTCCGGCCTTGGCCGTGGTAGGCTTTTACCAGGGTGGATGGTGGAATTACCTTACTATCGCATTCGTATTTATTGTTATTACAACCGTGGACTACCTGACCGGATTAGATACTAAAAATATTTCTGACGAGAATTTAGATCTGGTAAGTGAAGAAATCTATTACCGTTTAGTAACCTATCTGTGGACATTCATTCAACTGGGCTTTGTGCTGTGGGCATTTTATGTAATCAGTAACAAACCCCTTGCCTTCTACGAGTGGATCGGGTTTGTTGTTAGCACAGGTTTGGTAACCGGGGGCATCGGTATTACGGTAGCCCACGAGTTAGGACATAAAAAATCAACGCTTGAAAGATTTTATAGCAGACTATTATTGATGACCGTTTGCTACATGCACTTTTATATTGAACACAACCGGGGGCACCACGTTTATGTGGCTACACCTCTCGATCCGGCCACAGCCAGAAAGAATGAAAATTTCTATGCCTTTTGGGTACGCTCCGTTTTCAATAGTTATGTACATGCCTGGACTTTAGAATCAGAAAGACTTTCTCGCTTAGGCAAGCCTACCCTTTCGCTCGCTAACGCCATGATCAGCTGTACGGCATTGCCATTTATTTTTTGTGGTATTCTTACATTTCTATTTAGCCTGAATTTCGGAGTATTTATCTGGCAAATACCCGTTTTCTTTTTCGCTCAAAGTATTGTTGCTTTTACACTTCTTGAACTGGTTAACTATGTGGAACATTATGGCATTGTAAGAAAGAAGACTTCTACAGGTAATTATGAGCGCGTAAATCCTTTACACTCGTGGAATGCCAGTCATTTAATTAGTAATTTTTTTTTATTTCAACTGCAGCGCCATTCCGACCATCATGCCAACGCGATTAAGCGCTACCCGATGTTGAAACATTATGACGAAAGTCCACAGTTGCCCTTTGGTTATCCCACTATGATTATCATCGCCTTACTCCCTCCGCTTTGGTTTGATATGATGAACCATCGCTTACACCAATGGCATGATGCCGTCTATAAACCTACGGAAGTATAAAAAAGGCTATGCGGGTTGCCAACAAATTTGACTTCAAACAATTTACAGTATATCACGATCGGTGTACAATGAAAGTTGGAACCGATAGTGTGCTTTTAGGTGCTTGGGTAGAGTTAAAGAATGCACAACGCCTATTAGATGTGGGTACGGGTTCGGGAGTAATGGCACTTATATTGGCACAGCGAACTTCCACGCATTCCATAATTGATGCCATTGATATTGCAAAAGAAGATTGTGAACAAGCTCGTGAAAATATTGGTCGCTCGCCTTGGCCATCAAAAGTAAACGTTCATAATCAACCCCTTCAGAAATTCAATGCAGCGCCATACGATTTAATAGTAAGTAATCCGCCCTATTTTAATAATAGTTATAAACCACCGAAAGCAACTCGCATCGTGGCCCGGCATACGCAAACCCTCACCCATCATGACTTGCTTACTCACAGCAAGCGTCTTTTAAAGCCTTCCGGCAGATTGAATTTAATTTTACCGGCTACTGAAGGGTCTCTAATAAAATTAATGGCAGAAAGCGAGGGTTGGTTCAACACCCGCGTGTGCTCTTTTCGGTCTCGAAGTAATAAGCCGGTAGAGAGGCTGCTGTTAGAATTTCAATTGGAAAAACAAAATGTAAGAAAAGAAGAGTTGGTTCTCTACAAAGAGGTGCAGGAATGGTCTTCCGAATATTACATGCTTACCAAAGAATTTTATCTTTAAGGAGTACGGCTGTGTTAGAATTTGGCAAAGTTTGTTAACAACAATTTAACAGACTAATTCAATCTGCCATTTATCAAATTTCACTACTGAAAGCTTACCCCTTCTCTATCTTTGCACATTAAATTTAAAATTCATTCCTTGTTACGATCCGTCTTACTTCTATTCTTCATTTTTCTGTTTGGGTTTATTCAAGGGCAACCAAATATTACCATCCGCAAAGCAACTGGTTCGATCACGTTAGATGGGGATTTGAGTGATGCCGGTTGGCAAAACACAGATGTAGCGACAAACTTTCAACAATTTTTTCCCTACGATACTTCGTTGGCCAACTCGCAGACTGAAGTGCGAATAGCCTACGATGATCATTTCATTTACATAGGGGCCAAGATGTATAATCTGGGGTCCAGAAAATATGTTACCCCTTCTTTACGCAGAGACTACCGGGGGGAAGCGAATGATGGAATCTCTGTTGTTCTGGATACATTTAAAGATCGAACCAATGCCTTTATTTTCGGAGTCAATCCATTTGGTGTTCAGAGAGAGGGTTTAGTCAGTGATGGCGGATCGGCAAGTGGTAGTAGTTTTACTCTCAATTGGGATAATAAATGGTACTCGGAAGTAGAAACGTATGAGGGGTACTGGATTGCTGAAATGGCAATCCCATTTAAAACCTTGCGTTTCAAAGAAGATTTTTCCAGTTGGAACGTCAATTTTTATCGCATTGATAGCCAATTTGCCGAGCGATCTACCTGGTCTCCTATCCCAAGAAACTTCGATATTGTCAATCTTGCCTTTAGTAAAGAACTGGTTTGGGATATTCCGCTTGCTAAGCCCGGCCCCAATGTTTCTGTTATCCCATACATAGCTGGTAATTCGTCTAAGAATTATGAGGAAGGCACTCCAACAGAAAATAAAATTCAAGTAGGAGGCGATGCAAAAATTGGTATTGGTCCGGCTCTCAATCTTGATCTAACGGTTAACCCGGATTTTTCGCAGGTAGAAGTAGACGAACAGGTTACTAATCTGGATCGTTTTGAAATCTTCTTTCCGGAACGAAGACAATTCTTTCTTGAAAATGCAGATCTGTTTGCCAATTTTGGCCTCGATCAAACACGGCCCTTCTTTTCTCGAAGGATTGGAATCGCGCGGGATTCATCCACCGGACAAAATATTCAAAATACGATTTATGGAGGTGCCAGACTAAGCGGCAAAATAAATAACAATACCCGCATTGGGGTTATAACTATGCAGGCTGCCGAAGATCCCACAATAAATCTTGCATCAACTAATTACACGGTAGCAACTATTCAACAAAAAGTTTTTAAGCGATCAAACATTGGAATGATATTAATCAACAAGCAGGCCTTTCAGGATTCTATCGGTGGAGAATTTACCAATCAACCACCCTCATTTTCCCGCGTAGCAGGGTTGGACTTTAACCTGGCTACCAGCGATAACCGCTGGACAGGCAAAGCATTTTATCATCACTCCTTTGATCAGGAAAAATTAGACTCTGCTTTTGCCTTTGGAGGCTTTATTAATTACAGCACATTTAAATGGAATGTGGAAGTATTGACCCGTCATGTAGGAGCCAACTATAGTCCGGAAGTTGGATTTGTACGGAGAACGGATATTCAACAACTCGCCTCCACCACCTGGCATAATTTTTATCCAGCGTCAGGGATCATGCAAAGTCATGGGCCGGGTTTTGATTTTGATATGGTGTGCAATCAAAATTATGGGTTTCTTGATTGGGATTATAACTTTATGTATCGCATTCGCTTTCGAAACACCGCTCTCTTCAATATGCGGTTAAGAGAGGAATACACTTATCTGTTTGATCCGTTTGATCCAAGCGGCTCGGAAGGTTTAGAATTGCCGGCCAATACTGACTACCAGAATTTTTTAGTGATTGCAAATTATAGCTCTGACGCGCGTAAACGGCTTTCGTTTGACTTAAGTACCCGTTCAGGTGGGTATTTCAATGGAAATCGAGTAAGCTTTACAGGTAATCTCACCTACCGGTATCAGCCTTGGGGTTTTGCATCGCTTAACTTTAGCTATAATAGAATTCGCCTACCGGAACCTTATAATAGTTCTAATCTCTATTTGATTGGTCCACGAATCGATTTTACTTTTTCACGCAAAGTTTTCTGGACAACCTTTGTTCAGTATAATAGTCAGATTAACAATCTGAACATAAACAGCAGGTTTCAATGGCGGTTCAAACCCGTGTCTGATCTCTTTATTGTATACACCGAAAACTACTTTGCCGAATCTTTCGAAAATGGCAGCGCTTTTGAAGTTGGACAACCTAAAACAAGGGCTCTTGTTTTAAAGCTCACCTACTGGCTAAATCTTTAGTCTATTAAACCCACCATATTTATAGATTAAAATTTACTGATTGATAATCAATCATTTACAAGAAAATTATTACATGTTTAAACATATAATTTAAAACTGGTGTTATACTTGCCTAACGAACCAAAACAAACTAAAAATTAAACCATGAAAAAAATTAATGTACTAGCTGCTTTTCTATTTATAACAGGCATAGCAACTGCTCAAACAACCTGGAATCTCGATAAAGCTCACACTAACATACAATTTAATGTAACCCACATGGTGGTTTCTGAAGTAAACGGAGCCTTTACTGATTTCGATGGTGCGATCGTTAGTAAATCTGATGATTTTAACGGAGCCGAAGTAACATTCACTGCCAAAACAGCCTCTGTAAACACCGGTAATGAAAACAGAGACAAGCATTTAAAATCAGATGATTTTTTTAATGCTGAACAATTTCCTGAGATTAAGTTCACAGGTACTATCGTAAAAACTGGTGGTAAATATCAATTGAAAGGCGACTTCACCATGCGTGATGTAACTAAGCCTGTTGTATTTGACATTACTTATGGAGGTCAAATTGATACCGGCCGTGGTGTTAAGGCTGGGTTCAAATTTACTGGAAAGGTTAATCGCCTGGAGTATGGCCTGAAGTGGAGCAACAAATTGGCAAGCGGTGAATTAGCAGTAGCTGACGAGGTTGAAGTTGTTGTAAAAGTCGAATTGAATAAGGCTAAATAATTATAACCTTTGAAGATGGTGATTGCAGCGTCATGTTGCAATCGCCTTTTTTATGAACATCGAAGAAGAAATAAAGCAAACTAAATTTAGAAACGTGCAACAAAAAGCGATTCTAAACATTCTCTTCACTTCCAACTGGATTCAAAGCAAGCAAAAAGATTTTTTTGAACCTCATGGTATTACAGGTCAGCAATACAATATTCTGCGCATTCTTCGGGGCCAACATCCAAACCGGATCTCTGCTACAGAAATAAAGAACCGAATGCTCGACAAAAATTCTGATGTTTCGCGTTTGATTGATCGATTGATTGTAAAAGACTTAGTAGTAAAGAATAGGTGCCCAAAAGATAAGCGTGCTTCAGACATTGTTATTAGCGAAGCTGGTCTTGATCTGCTGAAAAAGTTAGACGCTACGATTAATGAACTTGACCTTCAACTCATAGGTCTTTCAAATGAAGATGCTATCGCGTTGAGTGGTCTGCTTGATAAAAGTCGGTCTTAGATTTTCGCATACTCCTCTTTTACAAAATCCGTTAACTCTTTTATATAAACCCGGCTGAAATCAAATTTGATATCTGCTGCTTTATAAATTTCAGGGATGGTAGTTAAATTTCCAAGTTTAAGAGCACGCATATAACTCTGCAATCCTTTTTGCTTATTCTGTTTATAATTACGCCACAACGCTATGGCCCCTAGTTGGGCCATTCCATACTCTATATAATAGAATGGTACTTCATACAAATGAAGTTGTTTCTGCCATAATGTATCCCTATTGGCTTCCAATCCGCTCCAGTCTGTAACTGAATCAGAAAAACGGGCTAATACTTTATTCCAAAGTTGTGTGCGTTCTTCCGAGGTATGATCCGGTTTCTCGTAAAGTCCGTGTTGAAATTGATCGATAGTAGCCACCCACGGGAGCGTCTCGATTATATCTTCTAACTGCTCTCGTTTCGCACGCTTTAAATCCTCAGCATCGGGAAAGAAAATATCCCACGTATCCATCGAAATTAATTCCATCGACATCGATGCTAACTCCGCTACTTCCATGGGCGGAGATTTGAAATCAGCCAGAGACAGGTCCTTCGTTAGAAAATTGTGAATAGCATGGCCACCTTCGTGCATAATGGTAGTCATATCGCGCATGGTAGAAGTCGCATTCATAAAAATGAAAGGCACACCAATCTCACTTAACGGATAATTATATCCGCCCGGTGCTTTCCCCTTGCGGGATTCCAAATCAAGATGTCCCATTTCCTTCATGATAGAAAGACATTGTCCAAGGAAAGGATCCAATCTCTTGAAACTTTCAATTGATTTTTCTGTGAGATCATTTCCGTTTTCAAAAGCCTTCAGGGGTTCACGTCCTAACGGATCAACCGCTTTATCCCAGGGGCGAAGATCAGACACTTTTAATTGTTGCTTTCGCTCAAGGCTTAAATCATTTAAAATAGGCACAACTTCGCTCGCAATAGATTCGTGAAAATTGAAACAATCCTGAGGTGTATAGTCAAACCTACCGTATGACTTAAACATGTAATCGCGAAAATTTTTCATATCCGCGTTAAGCGCTACCTGATGGCGGAGTGAAATTAGTTTTGAAAATAATTCATCAAGAACTACACTGTCCTTGCTTCTGCGCTCCGCCATTTTTTTATAGACATCCTCACGCTTGGCACGATCGGTAGATTGCAAAACAACGCTTGCTTGCTGCAAGGTCAATTCTTTACCGTCAATGGTCACCGTCATAGCGCCTGACAACTGGCCGTACTTTTGGGTTTCAGTATTTATTTTTGTGTATAGCGGGATGTTGGCTTCGCGAAATAATTCGATGTCCTTCTTTACGCTTCTAATTAAGATAGAGAAGCCCGGTTCTGACTCCAGTTCTTGCAAAAAAGGTGATGTAGCAAATTTCTTATTGAGTTGATCCGAAAAAGGCGCCATGTGGGGCTGAATGTTTTCCACAAAATCCTGATAGCGTTTACTGTATAATTCATTGTCGGTATAGCAAGTCATTTTAATATAGCGCCAGCCTAAATCTTCACTGATAACAGATTCTAGTTCGCTTCGGTCTTCAAGCCATTGTTGTAACGCCTCGCTATCCTTAATCGATCGGGAACTTAGATTCTCAAAATAGGGTCTTAAAATCTCCCACGTACTTATTTCAAATTGCTCGGGCAAGAACTTACGTTGCGGTCTTTGAGGTATCTCTATTGCTTCAGCCATGGCCAGTATATTTGTTGGCAAAATAGTAATAACAAAGATATTTGACCACCAAAACCGAATAACCAAATATTTCTACTAGGTGGAATGCTTTCTGGCAACCCTTGTAACCCAAACTCCACTGAAACTAATAATGGACCCATAGTCCGATCTTTTTCTTAACTTCCACGGCAAAATTGAAACCGATGAGATACTTACTTTTACTAGTTGTGATAGCTACTGCTTGTGCTACGAAAGAAACGAAAACCATAGGCAGCATCGAACGAATGGATGCCGGGCTTGACAACCTGATTTCTGCTAGTGCAACCCTTGAAATTATTGGCGAAGGCTTTGAGTGGAGCGAGGGCCCTGTTTGGGTGGAAAAAGAAAATATGCTCCTATTTTCAGACGTCCCTAAAAATAGTATTCATAAATGGACAGAAGCAAAAGGTGTAGAGCCCTATTTAACCCCCTCCGGCTTTACAGGAACTGAAACAACTTCAGGTGAACCCGGATCAAATGGATTGGTTATTTACAATAATTCTTTGATCTTATGCCAGCATGGCGATCGTAGAATTGCTAAAATGAATTCACCTCTCGATAATCCTGCTCCGAATTTTTCTACGGTAGCTTCAACGTACGAAGGAAAGCGATTTAGCAGTCCGAATGATGCAGTCTACCGAAGCAATGGAGATTTATATTTTACTGATCCCCCTTATGGGCTTGGGCAACAAAATGATGATCCTGAAAAAGAGCAACCTCATAATGGTGTTTATCGTGTTTCGTCTGATGGAATTGTTTCATTATTGGTTGATTCATTAACAAGACCCAATGGAATCATTTTTTTACCGGGTGAAAAGAAATTTATTGTCGCCAACTCTGATCCCGAAAAGGCAATCTGGTATGAGTTTACATTGAATGACAAGGACTCTGTGCAACAAGGTCGCATCTTTTACAACGCTACTCCAAATGTTGGAGCAGAAAAGGGTTTACCCGATGGACTTAAAGCCGATAGTAAAGGAAACATTTTTGCCAGCGGACCAGGAGGGATCTGGATATTCAATCAAACGGGTACTATTTTAGGCAAAATAAAAATACCGGAAGCAACTGCAAACTGCGCCTTATCCCCTGATGAAAAGACTCTGTACATCACATCGGATATGTATTTGTTACGTTTGAAGATGCGAGATTAATATGGAGTTACTCATTACATCGCTCGGGTGGATTGGCTCTATTGAGGTGATTGCCGCTTATGCACTTAATAGTTATCAAAAAGTAAAATCAGATTCCATTACTTTTCAAGTATTAAATTTGACAGGCGCTATTTTTTTAATAATTAATAGTATTTATAAAGAAGCATACCCATTTACCTTCATCAATGCAGTGTGGTCTGTAATTGCTATTGTGGCTCTGGTGGGTATTATTAGAAAAAGAACCGGAGCTATAAACTAATTTATGAAGCAACCGCTATTCCTCCTTTTCCTTTTGTCAATTTTGGGATGTACACAAAAACCAACTTTTGAAAAACAACTGGATAAGCTTTTTTCATCATCATTCAGCCCAGATGCACCCGGGAGCGCCATTCTGATTATGAAAGGTGATAAGATCGTATTCTCCAAAGGATATGGTCTGGCCGATTTAACAACGAAAGAAAAAATTACGCCACAAACGCTTTTTAATACTGGCTCTATCTCCAAAACTTTTGTTTCCAATGTTATTCTCGATTTAGTCCGAGAAGGTAAACTTTCATTAAACGATTCATTAGCTAAATACTTCCTGGATTTCAAAAATCCTGAAATCTCTAAAAAAGTTCGAATTCACCATTTGCTTACGCACACTTCAGGGTTACCCGATAACCGAAGAGTATATTTGGATAGTCTTTTTCTTTTAACTGCTAAGGATGAAGAAAACTTCGCGCCCATCAAGTTAAATGACTCATTACTGTTTGAGCCGGGCTCGCACTATGAATACTCTAACCCGGCATTTAATGGACTTGCGCTTATTATCGAAAAGGTAACGGGTACAAAATGGCAAGAAGAAGTAAAGACCAGAATCTTTGAACCTTCCGGTATGAATGCCAGTGTGATTACCGATGGACCCTTTCCCTCATCCGGAGTTTCCCATGCATATCTAAAAACAGCTGATGGATTTATTGAAAAGGACTATGGTGAGGAGCCCACGTTTGCAGCTGCTGGAAATGGGGGTGTTTGGAGTTCCGTAGAGGAATTGGCTCAATACGAATTGGCTATTCGTAAATCAGCTTTTTTAACAAAAGAATTTATTGATGAGTCAAGAGAAATAAAAAAATATTCAAACTGGAAAAGTTCTGAGGCTCCGTTTATCGGCTACAGTTGGTTTATTGAACAAACTCCCGAAGGTTATTACATGATTTACCATACTGGCACACAAGGTGGTTTTTATGGCGATTTTGTAAGCATCCCCGAAAAAGGAATTACGTATATTATGCTTTGCAACATTCCAACACCGCAGGAAGAAAAGAGAGCACTCGTACTTGACTTACTGCGCAAATACAATTGGTTAGACAAATAAATATCAAATCATTCTATGAAAAAGCTTTTCCTACTTCCATTATTATTTCTATTTGTATCAACGCTTCATTCACAAAATCTTGCTCAACAAGTAAAAGAATTTGATGCCTATGTAGAGGCTTCGCGCAAGCTTTATGAGGTTCCGGGCCTGGCAGTTACGGTTGTGAAAGATGGTAAGGTTATCCTGAGCAAAGGATATGGCGTTCGTCAACTAGGAACGAATCTGGTAGTTGATTCGAAGACGCTGTTTGCTTGCGCCTCTACTACCAAGGCCATGACCGCCACATGTATGGGTATGCTGGTAGATGAAGGGAAAGTAAAATGGGAAGATCGAGTAATTGATTATTTGCCAGAGTTTCAGTTGTATGATCCTAACGTGACGCGCGAACTAAAGATCAGAGACTTGTTCACGCACAACTCTGGAGTCGGCAATGCAGATTTTCTGTGGACCATTATGAAAATCCCATCCGATGAAGTGCTGGCTAAAATGAAAATGGTAGAACCAAGCTATTCGTTACGCTCCAGCTTTATCTATCAGAATATTTTTTACCTCGCAGCCGGAAAAGTAATTGAAAAAGTAAGTGGTATGCCGTGGGAAGTTTTTATTCAGAAACGGATTTTTGATCCCTTGACTATGACTCGTACTTTCCCTTTACTGAGTCAGGTAAAGGACGCCAACCAATCTTATCCCCATCATTTAGTTGATACTAAAATTACAGTAATTGAACGCACCAATGCCGATGAAATTGGACCTGCAGGAAGTGTGTGGTCCTGTTCGGATGACATGAGCAAGTGGGCAATTTGCATGTTAGATAGTAGTAAATATGCGGGTGGCCGTTTGGTAAAAGCGACAACCTGGAATGAACTTTTTAAACCTCAGGTAATGGTAACAGCCAGCCAATTCTATCCTACCGCTCAACTTACCAAGCCTAATTGGAAGACCTATAGCCTCGGGTGGTTCCAACAGGATTACAAGGGAAGCAAAATAAACTATCATACCGGAAGTCTTGCAGGTGAAACCGCCATCCATGGGCAATTGCCATCTGAAAAATTAGCGATCTATGTTTTCGGAAATCTTGATCATGCCGAAGTAAGACATGCCTTGATGTTTAAAGCCTTTGATCATTTTGCTTTGGGTGGAACCACAGATTGGAGTGCAGATTTTAATTCATTATACAAAAAAATATCAGCCACGGGTGACGCAGCTGAGAAAAAAATAGAAGCGGCACGAGTGAAAGATACAACACCCTCGCATGCACTAACGCACTATGAAGGCATTTATACACATGCGCTTTATGGTGAACTGAATGTCAGTTTAAAGGACAACACTCTATTCTTTAATCTAAACAATACCGCGAAGGCAACCTTAGCTCACTGGAATTACGATACGTTTCGAGGATATTATGAAAAGCGCTGGTGGGGCCAAACTTCTGCAACCTTTGCAGCGAGTGCCGCTGGAAAAATTCAATCCGTAATGATTGAAGGAATGGAGTTTACTAAGAAATGATACTGGTTCCTGGATACGAGCGTCTAGTAACTAGTATCCAGAGACTGGATTAACCTATCTCAATCACCACATCGTCTGTCATAGGATGACCTACGCAGGTAAGTACGTACCCTTCGGCTCGCTCCGACTGTGACAGGCCTTCTTCTTCGTCAAGTTTTACCTGACCGGATAATGCCTTGCCGCGACAAGCAGTACACAAACCACTTTGGCATGAATACGGTAAATCAATTCCCTGATTGAGAGCTGTTTCTAAAATCGTGTGATCTGGGGCGACCATAAATTTATATTCCTGGCCATCATAACGAATCGTCACTTCACGCTCCTTCTTCTCGCCTGTAGTCACCGTCACTTCTTTCCTAACTCCTTTATCGATTGTGCCTTGTACAAAACTCTCTTTAAAGATTTTTTCTTTAGGAATATTTAATGCAGCCAAAAGGGTTTCAACATTCTTCATCATTCCCTCAGGGCCACACATTAAGTAGGTTGATTTCTCCAAACCCCAATCCGGAATGCGTTCGAAAAGTTTAGTGAGCATCTCATGACTCAGCAAACCAGAATAACCCTGCCAGTTCATAGGGGCATTGTCGAGTACATGAATTACATGTAGTCTACCGGCATGCGTGGTTTGAAGTTTTTCGAGCTGATCTTTAAAGATGATACTATCAATATCGCGGTTACAATAAATGAGCGAACAAATACTTTCCGGTTCTTGTGTAAGTGTACTCTTTATTAAAGACATCATGGGTGTGATGCCAGAGCCACCCGCAAACATTATTACGTGGCGTTTGTTTTCACTCTTATACTCCGTGGTAAAATGTCCCATCGGTTCCATCACCTTAACGGTATCTCCCGCTTTAAGATTATCAGGAAGCCAGTTGGACATCAAACCTAAATCAACACGTTTAATAGTTACCGACAAATCCTGATCGGTGAAAGGAGATGAATTCAACGAATAGGCTCTCCGAACTTCTTTACCGGCAACCGGTGCAATAAGCGTTAAAAACTGTCCTGACTTGTAGCTTATCTTATTCGCAGGCTGCTCAAATACAATACTGATCGCGTCCTTAGTCTCCTGAATAATGTTTTTTACTTTCAGATCGTAATAATGTGGACCTGCATTTACCGGAGTCTCACTTTTCTTCTCACTCTTTTTAAAAAATCCAAATGCCATTTTTATCTATGATTGTGTTGTTGCAAAGGTAAGGATTTAGTCCTGAGTAGATAGTATTGAGTAAATAGTAGTCAATATATAAAAAACAGATACTGGTCTCTGGATTCTAGCCACCAGTATCAAGAATCCTGTTTCTAGTTAAAGATTCAGCCAATAGGTAAATTTAAGGACTAAAGCTCTGTTTTTGCTTGCGAATGCTTCAGCAAAGTAGTTTTCCGTGTAAACGATAAAGAAGTCTGAGGCCGGTTTGTAGCGCCATTGAAATCTTGCGTTTAAATTAACGTTGTCGTACCGGTCGTTGTATTGAACAAACGTGGTAAGAAACAATTTATCTGTAAAAGTAAGATCCAATCGGGGGCTCAATAATAAAAAAGTAGCACTCCCATATTCAGGTGGAAGAACTATATGATTGTAATCACCTGCCAATGATATACTACCATACGGTTGAACCCGATACGATAACAGGCCGCCCACACTAATTCGCGTGCCATTGTAGAATTCCCCACCACTGGTTGAAATAGCATAGGTAAATAAACTTCTTGTGTTGGAAGTAAACTCAGACTTAAATTCATTCCACGTGTATTCTTCTCCTTTCAAAAACGTAGAGTCTCCCTTTGGATCCAACACATCAAAATCTTCCGGGAGTTTTTGAAAAATGTTTTTAACCGATGCCGTTAGCATTGCTGTACTTCTGAACCTTAAAGCATACCGCGCGGTGATACTTTGGTCGGTTAACGTTCCATCTGGTAAATACCCAACATCGTAGGTTACCCCGGGTGTCATCACAACCAGCGGTCCAGACTTTTGATAAATTTTGTAATCAGCTTCAACAATCCCACCAAAAGAACCTGGATACACCGCCAGGTTGGGAACAAAGCCAACCTCAGCATTATAATTTTTACCAAGCCCAATACCTCCTCCCATCAAACTAATTTTTCGGGTATTATATGTTGCGAAACCACCGAAAGAGTAGGAGTCGCCATTGGAAAAATTATCGAATGAATGATGATAGTATGCTTTTCCGCCCCATTTGTTGTTCACGGTAATAAAGTTAAAATCGGTGCCCACCACCCGATTATAGGTATTGAGCTGTGGTACAGAATCAGAACCATTCCAAACTTCCTTCACAAGGCTTTCATGATAAAATTTCGTAGGATCATACTGTGATAAACCCAACGATTGCTTGTTTACAACAAATACATCAATGTTCGACCGTGCTAATATTTGCTTTTGAATAACTCCTACTGAATAATTCTGCGCAGGTAGCCCCAAGGATTCTGTTTCTTTTGTCTGAAGATTCATTAAGCCCATACGCCATTTGGTTCCCATTTTTCCGCTAATTCGGGCTCCATATAATATAGGTACTTTGGTCAGATTATCGGAGGTATCATTGGCCAGTCCGATTCTTCGTGAAAAAAAAGGTTGTGTTAAGGAGGAAAATCCAGGTGCTGAAAACAGATCGCTGTTCTCTAAAAAGAATTGCCTTCTTTCAGGAAACTGAAATTCAAACCGCGAAAGATTGATAATTTGACGATCGACTTCAACCGTAGAAAAATCGGGGTTAACAGTCAGGTCAAGATTCAAGGAAGGAGTTATTCCAACTTTTGCATCAAAGCCCGCATTCACTAATTTTTCGCTCGTTCCATCTTCTTTATCTTCAGAGGCTGACGCAGTAGCATAAGGAATGATTGAGATGTTTGTACCGGCATGAGGCGCAGGACTTTGCCAGTTTATTTTACCCGACCAAGCAAATGCCGAGGGAAGAAATTGAATAGGGGTAGCAATCCAACTCGATACTTCATTTCGTTTTAAATCCTGGCGAAGGAAGTTAACATTCCACATCAACTCCTTTTGATTGTAGCGAAATGATTTAAACGGAATGGCGATCTCAGCAATCCATCTGTCTTCTAATCGCTTTACAGCGGAGTACCACTTATTATCCCAATTAATATTATAACTCTCCCCATCTGTGCCACCGCCCGACATCAAGCCCTCACGTTGCACGCCATAGGGATTAATTCCAAAAAAGAATCCGTTAGTAAAATCATTATAGGGATCGAGGTATATGCCTACGTTATCATTCACCGACCACTCAAAGTCTCTTCGAAGCGACTGTATGACCGAAGGTCGGCTATCATCATAACAGACAAACGAAACGTAGAAATGATCATCATCAAAGGTAACTCGGGCTTCGGTTTGAAAAGCAGGGGCCAACGTATCCACCGGATAGTTAAGAAAAAAATGAGAAGCCACGCCAGCCTTGATCCAGTCGGATTCATCCAAAACTCCATCAATAACTATAGCGCCACTCGCCCGGCTAATTGCAAGCCCGGTACCAGGCTTATTTTGAGCCCAGGTAGCGGCCACACAAAAAATAAGCCCAGTGAGAAAAAGGTATTTTAGAAAGGAAAACAACATAGCGCGCAAAACTATGAAAATTGAGTTCGATAAATGAATGCAAACGCAAACATAAAGCCGGTAGTTTCTATTTTTTGACAAGTGGTTTTTCTTCATTTTGATTAGGCTAATCGCTGGGACAAAGAATGCAGTCCAAGGAGGTTTAAAGAATGAGAAATCGACAAGGTATTCGCCATTCATTTCGTATTTTTAAGGCTTAATTAACAATTCGTGGAACTAAATTCTCTTACGGCTATCTCTCCGTTGGATGGAAGATATTTTCCTTCTGTCAAAAGTCTGGCGCCATACTTTTCTGAATTTGGATTGATTCACTATCGGGTGCGCATTGAAGTTGAGTACTTTCTGGCGCTTACCAATACGCTGCCAGAACTTTCAACCTTTCCAAAAATTAAAGAGGGCGACCTCAAGAAACTTTTTGAAAAATTTAGTGAGGCGGACGCTACCGCGATAAAAGAAATTGAGAAAACTACGAACCATGACGTTAAAGCCGTTGAGTATTTTCTAAAGAAAAAATTCGATGACCTTAATCTTTCTGCCTACAAAGAATTTATCCACTTTGGGCTTACCTCACAGGATATTAATAACACCGCAATACCACTTTCCCTAAAGGAATTTATAGATGTTGAATTTCTTCCTGCTATGGAAGCTTTAGTAAACCATCTTTCCAACCTGTCGGAACAATGGAAAGATATTGCCTTGCTGGCGCGCACCCACGGCCAACCAGCATCCCCTACCCGATTAGGGAAGGAGATTTTTGTTTTTGCAGAACGAATTAAGCGACAGCTCGACTTATTAAAAACAATTCCTTACTCGGCAAAATTTGGTGGTGCAACTGGAAATTTTAATGCGCATCACATCGCGTATCCGGAAATTAATTGGCATCACTTTGCTGATTTGTTTGTTACCCTGCAACTCGGTTTATCGCGCAGTCAACCCACCACGCAAATTGAACATTACGATAATTTAGCAGCACTCTTTGATAACCTGAAACGGATCAATACCATTCTTATTGATTTCAGTCGGGACGTATGGCAATACGTGGCTATGAATTATTTTAAACAAAAAATAAAAGAAGGTGAGATTGGCAGCAGTGCCATGCCGCACAAAGTAAACCCAATCGATTTTGAAAATGCAGAGGGTAATTTAGGAATAGCGAATGCATTGTTTGAACATCTCTCTGCTAAACTTCCTATCTCGCGATTGCAACGAGATCTCACCGACTCAACCGTATTGCGCAACATCGGTGTGCCACTTGCGCATACTTTTCTGGCTTTAAAATCTTTAGAAAGGGGAATTTCAAAATTAGAACTTAATCAAGCTGCTATTGATAAAGATCTGGAGGATAACTGGGTAGTAGTGGCCGAAGCCATTCAAACCGTGCTGCGAAGAGAAGGTTATCCAAATCCTTATGAAGCATTGAAAGCTCTTACGCGAAAGAATGAAAAGATTACGCAAGCCACCATGCACACCTTTATTGATGGGCTTGATATAAAAGCCGATTTAAAAACCCAATTGAAACAGATTAGTCCGCTTAATTATACGGGGATTTAGGCTTTGGGCCTCAATTATATTCAACTTTCAAAAAGCTGAAACTTCAGGGTGTTTACACAGTCACGACTTAATTTATTGAATACATTCTCTTTTTAAACCAAAAGGCAAGCTTCACCAGTAATATCAATGCAGGTACTTCAATAAGAGGACCGATAACTCCCACAAATGCCTGACCTGAATTGATACCAAAAACTCCAACGGCAACAGCAATTGCCAATTCAAAATTATTTCCTGTGGCTGTAAAAGAAACGGAAGTATTCTCTTCATAATTAGCTCCTAATTTCTTGGATAAAACAAAGCTTAGAACAAAAATTAAAACAAAGTAAATAACCAATGGGATTGCGATTCGCAGTACATCAAATGGGATTTCAACAATCATTTTACCTTTGAAGCTGAACATGATAACGATTGTAAAAAGCAGAGCGATTAAAGTAAGAGGACTGATTTTAGGAATCACATTGTTCACATACCATTCTTCTCCTTTTGCTTTCTTAAAGAAATACCGAGTTAGAAAGCCAGCAATAAATGGAACACCCAAATACAGAAACACGCTCTTGGCTACAGCGCGAATACTCACATCAACCACTGAACCTTTAATACCAAAATAAGGCGGAAGTACGGTAATAAACAGCCACGCAAATAGGCTATAAAAAAGTACCTGAAAAATACTGTTCAGTGCCACCAATCCCGCTGCATATTCTTTGTCGCCTTTGGCGAGGTCATTCCATACTAAAACCATAGCTATGCAACGGGCAATACCAATCAGTATCAAACCAATCATATAGTCAGGCTTGTCGCGAAGGAAAATGATTGCCAGGAAGAACATTAGGATCGGACCAATAATCCAATTCAATAAAAGCGAAAGCGAAATGACTTTTACATTTTTAAAAACTTTGCCCAGATGTTCATATTTAACTTTTGCCAATGGCGGATACATCATAACGATAAGTCCAATGGCAATTAAAAGGTTAGTAGTCCCAACCTGAAAATTACTCATGAATTGTTCAATGGGAAAGAAGTTTCCAAGTACAATACCTAAAAGCATAGCAAGGAAAATCCAAAGAGTAAGGTAGCGATCTAAAAAGCCGAGTTTTGATTGGTTCATAAGTCTATAATTTCTTTGCCTAAATATTTAATAGGGTCGCATACACTTTTTCAACACCAGCTGTATTGAGGATTCGTTTGATAACGGAAGTCCAGTCGGTGACTCATGATTTCAACATTAAATAGTAGGAATCAGCAAGCTAAATTTCAACCGCTCAACCCATTTGATGTACTCTGATATCAAACAATTCCATAGATTATCCACTTATTTGAATAACGCTTAAATCTAACGTAATGATAAAATTTATTCTTCAAAAAATGCAATGGCCCGGACTGCTCATGTTATTGGCATTGGGTACCCATGCACAAACAAGTGATCCTACTGTGTTTAGTAAAATGGAATACCGCTTCATTGGCCCTGAGGGTAATCGTGCCATTGCTATTGTAGGTGAACCCGGCAATCCCATGGTGAATTATATCGGAGCTGCTTCCGGAGGTTTGTTTAAAACAGAAGATGCCGGTGTTACCTGGAAACCTATTTTTGATAATCAGGATGTTTCTTCCATTGGTTCAATTGCATTGGCGCCAACAAAACCCACTCACGTTTGGGTGGGCACAGGTGAAACATTTGTTATCCGACCTGCGCATTCTATAGGCAATGGAATTTATTTTTCAAAGGATGCAGGCAAAACATGGAACAATATGGGGCTTGAAAAAACAGGACGCATTGGCCGTGTTGTTGTCCATCCAAAAGATGAAAATATTGTTTACGCTGCTGCCTTAGGCCATACATACGGTCCGCAGCAAGATCGCGGAGTGTATCGCACCAAGGATGGGGGCAAAACCTGGCAGCGTGTTTTGTTTGTTGACGAAAATACGGGAGCGGCTGACCTTACCATTGATCCGCAGAATCCTAATATTTTATATGCAGCCATGTGGTCTATTAATATTAATACATGGGGATTGAATAGCGGTGGTGCTGGTGGCGGTATTTACCGGTCTTTGGATGGCGGAGATTCGTGGGAACCCTTGAATACAAAAGGTTTGCCGGGTGGTAAAAAACAACCGGTAGGAAAAACTGCCGTAGCACTCGCACCAAGTAATCCAAAAAGAGTGTATGCTTTATTTGAAGAGAAAAGCCCATTGTTATATAAATCAGATAACGGAGGCGAATCATGGCAGCTCATGAGCAACAATCATGATTTGGCGGAGCGCGCTCCTTACTATACCCGCATGACAGTTTCCTCTGATAATCCGGATGAGATTTATTTTATGAGCGTTCGTTTTGGACAGTCGCTTGATGGTGGGAAGACGTTGGAAAAACGCCCCCCTCGCGGTGGCGGTGATAACCACGACATGTGGATTGATCCGACCAATGCAGATCGGATGATGGTGGCCCATGATGGATGTGCCAGTATCTCCCTCAACAGAGGAAAAACTTTCATGCGTGTTGTACTTCCCATTGCGCAGATGTATCACGTAGAAGTGGATAACAAGATACCCTATTTTGTATATGGCAATCGCCAGGATGGTTGGTCGTATCGTGGCCCAAGCAACAGCATGCAGGGATACATTCCCTTAGGATTGTGGAAAGGTGTTGGCGGTTGTGAAAGTGGTTTTGCGCGTCCCGATCCTTTTGATGAAAATATTATCTGGTCTGGTTGCTATGACGGTGGTTTGCAACGCCATGATTTAAAAACCGGGCACTCGCGTGAAGTACGCGTGTGGCCTGAGGCTGGCTATGGATGGGCTCCTGCCGACTTGAAATATAGATGGCACTGGAATTTTCCGCTGTCACATTCACCGCATACTAAGCACAGGGTATACGTGGGTAGTCAATATGTTCACAAAACGGATGATGAAGGTCAAAGCTGGCAAATCATCAGTCCGGATTTAACGGCTAATGACAAATCGCATCAACAAAATTCAGGCGGAGTTGCCATAGATAACCTGATGACTTTTGATGGCGCTACACTTTTTGCCATTGAAGAATCAAAAATTAAAAAAGATTTAATCTGGACAGGCTCTAATGATGGACAAGTAAATCTGACTCAGGACGGAGGGAAGACATGGACCAATGTTTCTAAAAATATTAACATGCCCCCGTGGGGAACCATAGCCAACATTGAACCTTCTCGCTATGATGCCAACACAGCATACCTTTCTGTGGATATGCACCAGATGGGAGATTTCGATCCATATATTTTTAAAACATCGGACTTAGGAAAAACCTGGACTAAGATTAGCGATGGAATTCCAAAATCAATTTTAAGCTTTGTCCACGTGGTGCGTGAAGATCCCAAGCAAAAGGGATTGTTGTATGCGGGAACAGACAATGGCTTGTACGTGTCTTTCAATGATGGAAAGAACTGGATGTTGTTTAAAAACAATATGCCCCCCGCTCCAATTTATTGGCTCACCATTCAGGAAAATTTTGATGACCTGGTAGTGGCTACCTATGGTCGTGGCTTCTATATCATGGACGACATTTCTTTTTTGAGAGAATATGCAGCAGCAACGCAACAACCCAGTTATGTTTTTAACATACGTAAGGCTTACCGTTTTCAAGAAGTAGAAGCAATTAAAACAGATGCCCCTAGCCTTAACTCCGGAAGTAATCCGCCTTACGGAACTCCGGTGAATTATTACCTAAAAGATTCAGTGAGTGGAGTTCAAATAGAAATTTACAACGAAAAGAACGAGTTGGTACGTTCATTAAAAGGAAAAAACAAAGCGGGCATCAACAGAGTTTGGTGGGATTTACGGTACGAGCCCACCTTCAAGCCAAAACTGAGAACGAGACCTGTTGGCAGGCCGTGGGTCGAAATGAATGGTGAAGGTTGGAGACCACTGGTAACGTGGGATCTTGATTTGTGGAAAGGTCAGTTAGGGCCTCGTGCAGCACCAGGAAAATACATGGCCAAAATTAAAATAGACGGTAAAGAATTTTCAGAATCTTTTGAAGTGTTGAAAGACCCGAATACCACCGGAACGGAGCAAGAGATTCAAGAACAAGTAATGTTCTCGTTACAATTGAGAGATGCCATAAATACGGTTGTTGAAATGATTGACCGAATGGAATGGATTCGTAAAGAGCTGGCTGAATTAATTCCCACAACCAAAAACGCGAAACTGCAGAAAGAACTGATCGCTATGCAAACACAGGCTGAAGGCATCTCGGCAAAACTGTATGACATACACCTGACCGGTGCACGCGAAGATGCTTTCCGCTCGCCCATGCAATTGTATGGAAGACTAAGCGCTTTGGCCAGTGACATTACGGCCAACGGGGTCGATTTTAAGCCAACCAACCAACAAGGAGAAGTGTATGGGGTATTGAAAGACAGAATGGTAAAGGTGCAGCAGGAGTACTCAACGCTTTTAGAGAAGCAACTGCCCCAAATCAACAATAAACTTCCTGACCAGAAAATTAATATGGAAAAGAAGAACTGAAGTAGTTTTAAATAATTATTACAAAGGCATCAGAATTAGTTCTGATGCCTTTGTATTTTAGAATGGGTTTTAATTTTAACGTTTGTGCTTAAGTAGTTGCGGAATTGGCATAGTTAAAAATGTATATTATTTCTTTCAATGATTTTATCAATTTGGATACACTATTCAAAGTATCTTTGTCTGTTATTTTGCAGTCGTCATTTACTTTTGTTTTTACGAATGAAATCAATAATTGTGTGCCTATTGTCATTTTCGCTTCGATGATTAAAAGCGTTCCCAGAAGTGATTGATGTGCTTTTTCCCCGATAATGAAGCAGTAATAAGTGCCACAGGTTTTTTTTGAAAATCCCATTTTCGAAACTGTCCAATCTATAGCATTTTTTAAAGTTCCAGGTACTCCAATTGCATATTCCAGTGTGCAAATCAATACACCGTCAGTTTCTCTTAATTGTCTGCGAAAGTCTTTTACTAATTCGAAGACGTTTTCATTGTCCAAGTCGGGTTGAAATGTGGCAAGTTGAATAATCCTTCAAATATTTTTTCATCAAATGTTTCCGAAGTCAGGTGGGCAATGGCTTTTATCAAATTAACGTTCGAAGACGATTTTCGGTGTACTTCCAGAAATTGCTAATATTTCTATTTTGTGGGTTATAAGTTTTTGTTGGTACGGTGGTTCGAATGCTTGCCGCTAACTGATAACAGCTACACGGAGTTGGCGATTTCGAAGCGCTAAACTGTCCGCCACTACTAAACTCGATACATTGCACAAAGTCTTTTCTTGTAGTTGATGTTAGCGGTTTGGGCTTCTTCAGTTAATAATTTTCAAGTTTTCTATTCACTCTTTGCCTGTTCCGACAAGGACTTATCCGATTTTCTAACATGTCTATTTATTTTTATTTAAAAACAGCTCCTATCAACAGGCTCACAAAACCAGTTATATTGGCAAGTTGGCGATATTGAAAAATAGACAACCATTTAGTCCTGTAATCTTCCCAGTTGGTTGGATAATTATCAGGAGACCAAGTGCTAATTATAGTATTTATGGGAATATTTCCTTTCACTGCAGTCATTGCATCTATAATTAAAGCGACAAAAGCTATTGCAGATGTAATAAACAATAGACTTCCGACATTTTTGAAATTTGAAACAATAAGCAATAGATTAGCAAGTAAGGCAGTATGCATCATATATCTAAATTTATTACTCATACTGATATCGATTAATTTTCGCAATTCAATATAAGAATTGGCATCGAGATTGAGTTGCACATTTTTTAGTGCAAAAAAGTACATGAATGACTGGCTTGCTATCATACCATAAACAAGAATTGTGATGAGTAAAATGAATTTGTTTGTCATTTAGGCTATATTTTTTTAAAAGGTAAATTTCAAAAATTTTGAAATAGTCTTAGGAGGTGGCTTTATCCAACAATTTTGCACCCATGTTGTGCATCATTTAATTGATTTTCAATTGCCTGCCCATCTATTAATGCCCAATGCTCTATGATTTTTCCATTTTTTAGTTTGTAATATCTATAACCAGTAGTATGTAGATTAATTCCTGTTGGTTCAATATCACGCCAAGTACCTATATGTTTCATCTCCATCCTGATTTTTACAATAATTTTGTCACCTTCGGATACTTGATCCTCAATTAATGTTTTGTGTTCAAAAGAAACACCAGTACCTAATACCCATTTTTTCATTCCTTCTTTGTCTGCAGTTAAAGCAGGTGGAAGCGAATGATCTTTAAAATCTGTATGTATAAATTGGTCCAGATTTTTAAAGTTTTTGGCATTCCAGATTTGCTCAATAAATTCTTTTACGATTTTTAAATTGTCCATTTTGATGTCTCTTATTGTGTGTGCCACAAAGATCTTTCAAAAATTACACTTTGACCTGTGTCAAAACTCACAAAATTTCTATTTCTTTCGAAATCTGCTCAAAGTTTCTCTGCTCATTCCTAAATATGAAGCAGTTTGTGTTAATGAAACTCTTTGCAAAAAATCAGGATTAGTTAATACTAGATTATCATAGCGTTGTTTTGGTGTAAATAACTTAAAACTGTTAGAATGTTCTTCATGCTTTGAAACAATAATTTCTAAAAGCTTGCGCCCAAAAGTTTCGATTTCACGCGATTGCTTGTAAGCAGTTAACAACTGTACTTTGTCAAATTTTATAACAGTTAAATTCTCATACGCTACAATTTTATATTCAGATTTTGTACCATTTGTTAAACTTTTAGTATTTGTTGCAAAGTCGTATTCAAAATAGAATGCTATATTAATTTCTTTACCGTCCTGGTTGTAAAATGCTTTGCATATTCCACTACTTACAAAAAATAATGAGTTGCAAATTTCTCCCGAGTTCAAAAGTATATCGCCTTTTTTGAATTTCTGTTCTGTTAAACAGTCGCAAAGAATTTCCCAACTTTCTTCGGGAAAGTCAGTCAGTTTTTGAATGTATGTTTTAAGATTTTTCAGTAGTTATGGAATTAATGTATAATGCATAGTCTTTTTGGGGCTATATATAATATGGAGATTACAGTCTATCTGTCATCCCCATATTTCGTTTGTCTCTGTCAGTATGATTGGTTTTCCATCAGTGATAACAATGGTATGTTCGTGTTGTGCCATAAAGCCTCCTTTATTTCCAACCATTGTCCAACCGTCATTTAAGGTTTCCGCATACGTTGAAATTGTTGATATAAATGTTTCAACGGCAACAACAGAGTTTTTCTTAAATCTTGTCGTATTAAAACGGTCTCTGTAATTTGCTATTTCGCTCGGTTCTTCATGAAGGCTTTTTCCAATTCCGTGTCCTGTAAGGTTTTTGATAACTTTATATCCATTCTTTTTGGCTTCTGTTTCTATCAGATGCCCTATGTCCGAAATACGAACTCCACCTTTTATATTGTAAATTGCCTTATGTAAAATCAACTTTGAAGCGTCAATAAGGTTTTGGTGTCCGTTAATATCTTCGCCAAGTACAAATGAGCCTCCGTTATCAGACCAAAAATCATTAAGCTCGGCTGAAACATCAATATTAACCAAATCACCTTCTTCCAATATTCTGCCGTCAGACGGAATACCATGGCAAAATTCATTGTTCACACTTATGCAAGTCCAACCTGGAAAGCCATAGGTTAAAAGTGGAGCTGACTTTGCCCCTAAGTCTCTAAGGATTTGTCCACCATAGTTGTCTAGTTGCTTTGTTGTCATACCGGGGTGTGCATAATTTCTCATTTCCTTTAGAGTAAATGCAACAGCTTCGCTTGCCTTTTGCATTCCAATCCATTCAGCGTGTTTTGTTATTGACATGTTTCTCTTTTATCTGATTAAGTAATTGTTGTGGTCGTCTTTTATCCTGACCGCTAACCTTTAGATTCGTTTCATCATAATTCACAATAGTTGTAGTAACTTTTGTTGGGTAAGTGGTGTTCCCCTTTTCCCTAACTGATGTCGGTAAGCTTAATAATTTTGTCGTCAGCAAATTTAAAAATTGATTTGCCTTGTAATTTCAATTCGTCTCCTTTTTTAAGTCCATTAGGAAAGTCAAGTGTTAAAATTGCATAATATTCAATTGTAATTTCAGTCTGCTCATTTTCGTGTTTGAATGACTTTATCGTCTGTGTCCTCGCAGAGAAATAGTTTTTGGCTTGTTGAGCTTGCTCTTTAAATGAAGTTAAACCTGACAAAGACATGTTAATTTCTCCATTTAATAAGTTTTCAAATACGATGTTCTCGTCAAAGTCAGCGATCATTTTGTCGATGTCGAAATTATTGTAGGCGTCAATGTAGTCGCTAATTATTTTTTCTTTCTCCGTCATACTAATTGTCAATATATGTATTGTCATTAGACCGTCCTTAGCCGAGTCCTTGTCAACACTAGCCGCTAACATCCGAATATATGCAATTGTTGTTATCTCCTATATATAATTTAGGAGGTAGATACCTCCTAATCTGATCAAATTACTTGAAAATAGCTGATAAATTTTTTGTGCACCTCGGCTCGTTTATCTGAACAGAAAGTTTCTTACAAATCTGAAATTGGACTGTACTTCGGTACTAACATTTTCATAACACCCCAAGCCACTAAATAGGCTACCGCACAAATGGCAAACATAATGGTATAGCCCGTTTCAATATGGCCCAGGGCTTTGTAATAATCGAACAACCCACCACCTAATTTAGTAATGGAAACAGCCCCCACGCCACCGGCCAAGCCGCCAATACCAATTACGGCCCCAATTGTTTTTTTAGGAAACATATCGGAAACCGTAGTAAACAAATTAGCGCTCCACGCCTGGTGGGCAGCCGTACCCACACCAATCAGTAAAACCGGAATCCAAAAAGTAATACTCCCCAAAGGTTGCGCGATTAAAATAATTAATGGAAACAAGGCAATCATAAACATAGCTCGCATGCGGCCATCAAAAACGCCATACCCCATCTTAATAAAAATAGCGGGAAGCCAGCCTCCGGCAATACTGCCTACCATCGACATTGTGTATAACACCGCCAGGGGCAGCATGACGGCTTCATCAATAATTCCATACTGCGCTTTTAAATAAGCAGGCAACCAAAATAGAAAAAACCACCAAACGCCATCGGTCATAAATTTACCAAAGGCAAAGGCCCACGTTTGACGATACTCCAACAATTTAATCCACGAGGTCGAACCTTCATTACTATCTTTTTGAACGCCTGCCTTTTCATCATCTTCGTCCTTATTAATGTAGGCTCGCTCAGCATCCGAAAGTCGCGTTTGTTTTTCAGGATGTTTGTACATGACCAGCCAAACTGCTAACCACAAAAAACCTAACGCGCCCATCGCAATAAATGTGGTTTGCCAACCCCAATGAAGATACATCCACGGTACGGAAAGCGGTGCTAAGATGGCACCGATACTGGTACCTGAATTGAAAATGCCTGTGGCAAAAGAGCGCTCGTGCTTCGGGAAATATTCTGCCGTAGCTTTTATAGCTGCCGGAAAGTTTCCAGACTCACCCAGTGCTAACACGGCACGCGAAAACATAAACCCTAATACGGAAACTGAAAATGTAGTAACGCCAATCAACCCTAACAGGGCAGAGAGTCCTTCGCCAATAGGAATGGCAAAAGCATGAACCAATGCTCCTATTGACCACACAATTATGGCTACTCCATACCCCCAACGGGTACCCAGTCTATCCACCAGCCGGCCAACAAACAACATGGTAACGGCATAGGTGATTTGAAAGATGGCCGTTATGTTAGCATAGTCTGTGTTTGTCCAATCAAAAATTTCTTCTAGTCGCGGTTGAAGCAAGCTAAGTACCTGTCGGTCTAAGTAATTAATTGTGGTGGCAAAAAAGACTAACGCACAAATTGTCCACCGGTAATTTCCAATTTTGCTTTGCACGCGTTATAATTTAGAGTAACATCATTTTCTTATCTCGCTGATAAGCGTTAAAATCGATTCTACTTTCTTTTGAAGACCTGTCCAATCATTATTGGCAATAATATCTTTTGTAGTTAAGTGCGAACCCATGCCCACACACATCGCACCGGCTTTAAACCAGCCCTTCAAATTTTCATGCGTAGGTTCAACGCCACCCGTGATCATCAATTTTAAATCAGGTACCACGGGCATAATAGAAGAAACAAATTGTGGCCCCAATACCGAACCTGGAAATACTTTGATCACCTCGGCACCATGCTCTTTGGCGGTAACTATTTCTGTAAGCGTGGCACAACCGGGAATCCAATGCACATTATGATCGTGACAAACCTGAGCCATTTCAATTTTTAGTATGGGCGAAATAATGAAGTCTGCACCGGCTTCAATAAACTTAAGCGTTGTCTTTGCATCCATGATAGTACCAATGCCTAACATCATTCCCGGAAGATCATTCGCTGCTTCGCGCAAGTGTTTAAAAACTTCAAAGGAGTTTGCTTTTCGATTAGTGATTTCAAAAACACGAACACCACCTCTATAAGACGCTTCTAATACAGCCTGTGATTTTGTTGCATCGTCATGCGAGAACAAAGGCACAAGACCTGTCGCTTCCATGCCTGCAACAATCTGTTGTTTAGTAAATTTCATCGCAATAGTTTTCCAATGTTTTCACCTTTCACTAAAGTTTCAACTTCTGCTACTGAGGCCAAATTCACATCGCCTTCCATGCCATGCTTTAACGCGCTTGCCGCGATGGAAAATTCAATAGTTTGTTGGTCTGTCTTTCCAGTTAGCCAGCCATAGATAATTCCGGCCATATAGGCATCACCTGCCCCTACCCGATCAACAATATGAGTTAGATCGTACTCTTTCGAGGTTAATAATTCCTTTCCGTTCCAAAGCTTGGCGGAAATTTTATTATGTGACGAACTGATGGATTCGCGGTGCGTAGTACTGATTTTTTTGACTGCTGGATTTTTTTTCATCACTTGCTCGCAGGCCTTTTCAAAACTGGAGGATTTTATGTCCAAGCAATTTTCCATATCGGTTACCCCACCAATTATAATATCTGTATGTTCAATCAAGGCAGGCATAATCTGTTCAACTGATTTTCCGTACTGCCATAAATTTCTGCGGTAATTAATGTCACCGGAAATGGTAATGCCATTTTTTCTGGCTACCGAAATCGCTTCCAGGCAAACATCAGCCGCCCCTTGCGAGATGGCCGGAGTAATGCCCGTCCAATGAAACCAATCAGCACCTTTTAAAACAGACTCCCAATCAATCATTCCTTTTTTGATATGAGCGAACGCGGAATCAAATCGGTCATAAATAATTTTAGACGAGCGCTGCATGGCACCGTTTTCTAAAAAATAAACGCCTAATCGTTCATCGCCATACACAATAGCCGATGTATTCACCCCATATCTACGAAGGGTTTGTGTTGCGGCCCTACCTAAATCATTATCTGGGAAACGAGTAACGTGTGTTGCGGCTAAGCCCCAAATTGCCAATGACGCACTTACGTTGGCTTCCGATCCGGCATAGCGCACATCAAAGGTTTCCGCCTGCGTAAATCTGGAAAAGCCAGGGGTAGAAAGCCGCATCATAACTTCGCCCAGTGTAACGATCTTTTTCATAATAGTCTATAAGTTTAAAAGTACAGTTTTTACGCTATAATACTTATTGAATTTCTATCTTGTGATTAGAATATATTCCCGATGCCGGCAAACAAGATACTTAAGATAAACCCAATCGATAACGTGTGGGTTGCCCTTGCCGACCTAAAGGCAGGTGAGCAAGTTGAAATAAATAAGCGTACTGTTACGCTTACTCACAACATACCCGCTAAACATAAGTTTGTTGAAGGCGCTCTGAAAACGGGTGATGAAATTATTATGTATGGGGTGGTGGTAGGCAAGGCACTATCCCCTATCGCTCAGGGCGAATCCATCACAACTCAAAATGTAACTCACCAGGCTTCCGCCTATACAGGTAGAAGTAAAATCCAACCGTGGCAAACGCCTGATACCTCGCCATGGAAAACTAAAACCTTCGATGGCTTTCACCGGCACGATGGTCAGGTGGGTACGGCCAATTACTGGATTGTAATCCCGCTTGTTTTTTGTGAAAACAGAAATGTAAACGTTATCCGACAAGCATTTGAAGAAGAACTTGGCTTTGGCAAGAGCAATTCATACCAAAACTTTGTGCGGGAGTTGGTAACGCTTTACAAAAATGGAAATACAAAAGCCATGGATGCGCTATCCGTTTTGGAAGGAAGTAGTAAATCAAAATCAAAAATTTTTGAAAACCTTGACGGGATAAAATTTCTTACGCACGAAGGCGGCTGTGGTGGTACGCGGCAAGACTCCGATGCTTTGTGTGCTTTGTTTGCCGGCTATCTCAATAATCCAAATGTAGCCGGAGGAACCATCTTGAGTCTCGGTTGTCAACATGCGCAAGCCGATATTCTGAGAAGCAGTCTTGCGCGCTTAAATAAAAATTTCAACAAACCCTTACTAATACTAGAGCAACAAAAGGAAGGTACAGAGAGTGAATTGTTGGCCAAGGCAATCAAGGAAACCTTTCTGGCATTGATTGAAGTAAATAAGGAACAACGCAAGCCTGCCCCACTCAGTAAATTAACTATTGGGTTAGAGTGCGGTGGCTCAGATGGTTTCTCCGGCATTTCGGCAAACCCGGCCATTGGTCATACGTCTGATTTGATTGCGGCTTTAGGAGGTACAACTATTTTATCCGAGTTTCCGGAACTGTGTGGCGTAGAGCAAGAACTTATCAACCGTGCAACGACTGATCAAATTGCCAACCGATTTAGTCACCTCATGCGTACTTACTCAAAAGCTGCCGAATTGGTTGGTTCTGGTTTTGATATGAACCCTTCGCCTGGCAATATTAAAGATGGCTTGATTACGGATGCCATGAAATCAGCTGGTGCAGCAAAAAAGGGTGGCACGTCTCCCATTACCGATGTGCTGGATTATGGCGAATATGTAAAGACATCCGGATTAAATTTATTGTGCACGCCTGGCAATGATGTAGAAAGTACAACCGCCATGGCTGGGGCTGGGGCCAACATCATTCTATTTACTACGGGATTGGGAACGCCCACGGGAAATCCCATAACACCGGTTATCAAACTTTCAACCAATACAAAACTGGCCAATAAAATGCCAGATATAATTGATATTGATTGCGGTGCCATTATAACAGGTGAAAAAACAATTGAGCAAAAAGGAGAAGAAATTCTCGACTTTATAATTGAGGTAGCCAGCGGAAAAATTAAACCGAAGGCAGTTGCGTTAAATCAGGATGATTTTATTCCGTGGAAACGCGGAGTATCTCTTTAATTATTTTTCTTCTGGAGTGTACAGTAATTGATTGTTGGCAAAATCATAAAGCGTTAACATTCTTAAATCATAATAGGCTGTCCAAAAAGATTTGAGGGCATCGAGATAGCTGCGCTTGGCACTATCTTTTTCCGTAAGAGCAATGTTAAGGTTTGTAATATCGATCTTCCCAATCAGGTAGCGGTTCTGCGCTACATTATAGCGCTGTTGCGCAACCTCATCCGATTTTTTTGTTATCTCAATCTGTAGCCTCATCATTTCAAACTGTCTTACCTTGGTGATAATCTCTTGTTCAAAGATTATTTTATCTTGTTCGATCACATAATCCGTTAATCTCTTATTGGCCAGCGCAGTTTGCATCATCGCCTTATTTCGGCCCCAGTCAACAAGTGGTACGTTAAAGGAAATATTCGCGATTTGTTGTTTGGAAGGGTCGTTGTATAAATCCGAAACGGTGCCGCCAACATTGTTTAATCCATACGAAGCACTGAGTGTTGTTTGATAGCGTTGTCCTTTCGCCTGGGCTACCTGGCTTTCCGCTTCCATTCTTCTACGCTCAAAAGCTATGTAATCGGCTCGATTCAAAATGGCATATTGCAGAGCCTGTTCGATACTCACATCAAACAAAGGAATATTCTCCGGTAAGATCAATTCGAAACTATCGCCATCTTTTAATCCGATGTATGATCTGAGTTGAAGCCGCGCATTTTCTAATTCGAGTTGTGCCTGTGCAACTTCCTGGCGTGAACGCAACAACTGAAGTTCAACTTGCAAGAGTTTATCCTGCGAAGTAGTACCCATATTATACCGACCTTGTTCAATTTTATAAATGGTGTCGTTATTGGCTAAATTAAATCGTGCAACCTGTTCATTAACTTGTTGTCGCAATACATCAAAAAATAAACTCACGGCATCGCGTGAGATGCCTTCCTGTCGTTCAACAAAAATTCGCTTCGATTCTTCAAAGATTACCGGGCGGATACGCTTGTCCCACTTCCAGGGATTATACGCAAAAATGGGCTGGCGCAATTCAATGTTCATGACTGTACCACTCCACTGGTTTACATCAGCAGCAATGTCGTTAAAGAAGTTGTAGCTGGTATTGGCAGAAATCGTTCCTCCGGTGGAACCAATCGGTTGTTGAAGACCTAGATTAAGGTTCGGGTTAAATTGATTTACAGGTAAATACAATTTCGTTCCATCCGGTTGAATAACCGGAGTTACATAGTTGGTATAAGTCGGTAAGTTTCCATTCAAGCGCAACTGCGGATTGTAATTGGTTTTAAAGGATCGGTACTGCCAATAACTGGTTTCCTTTTGGGTTTCGGCTTGCTTCGAAAATATAGACTGCTGTTTAGCCCGAGCAATAATTTCTTCAATAGAAAAAATGTTTTGCCCCTGTGAAAAAAATGTCCATCCCAAAAGAAAGACAACAAGTAAAGTTTTTTTATTCATAGCGTAACGAAGTAATTGGATCCTGACTAGCTGCCTTACGGGCCGGGGCAATGCCGAAGATTAACCCAACGGTGGCCGCTACACCAAAAGAAAGGACAATGGATGAAAAGCTAATGATAGTAGGAATACCTGCAAAAGCTGAAACAACATAGGCCAGCGTGACTCCTAAGATTATACCAATCAAGCCTCCGCTTACGCTAATCATAACGGCCTCAAACAAAAACTGCTGAACCACATCACTCTTTTGCGCACCAATTGACAGCCTTAAGCCAATTTCCTTTATTCGTTCAAGCACCGAAGCCAACATAATGTTCATAATACCAATGCCCCCAACCAACAACGAGATACCGGCAATGGCCCCTAACACGTAATTAAAAATATCGTTGGTGCGCTGTTGTTGTTTTAAGAGCAACTCTGGAATTTCGATTTCAAAATCAACAACGTCATAGTGTTTACGCGAAAGCATCCGCGATAAAATCTCAGCCGTAGATTGAAGCTTGGCTGTTTCTTCTACTTGTATAACCAACCGATCAAGTTGATGATAATTCTTTTTGTCTAATTCACTCTCCGCATCACCTTCAGCCGAATTATTGAATACCATCCCCCGGCTGCGCATGGCAGCTTTTCGAAGTGCTTCACCGGTAATCAAGTCCCGATTTTCATACCGAATCAATACACTTTGCAAAGGTGCATACACATCCATATTAAAATCACGAATCCCCAACTTGCTGATGCTGCTTTCTGAAACCAATCGCTCGCGCATCACACCAATTATTTTTAACCAGTGTGGTCCCACTTTAATGCTCTTGCCAATAGCATCCTCGGTAGGAAAAAAGCGGCTTTTCAATGCCGATCCGATAATACAAACAGGCGAACCCGCTTTCAATTGTTCATCATTGAACATTCGTCCATCCGCTAACTGAAAATCATAAATCTGAAAGTACGAAGGTAGCACACCTACTAACTTGGCTGATCTGCGAATGCCACTACGAATAACATTGGTATTCAGAATAATCTCCGGACTTACACGCTCCAAACCTGGAATGGTGCTCGTGATGCTGTGTACATCGCGGATGGTTAAGCCCGGTGAAAATTTCTTTTTCTCTTTCTTACCGCTCGCCTCCGCGTTCAACTTCTCTTCCTTTTGTTCTATGATAGGTCGAATAACAATGTTATTAACCCCAACTAATTTTATCTGATCCAGAATCTCCTGCTGGGCTCCATTTCCAATAGCAAGCATGGCAATAACAGCTGCTACTCCAAAAATTATTCCCAACGCGGTTAATAAAGACCGCATCTTATTCGCAATCACAGCATCAATAGCTATGTAGAGATTGGCTAATAACCGGGGCGTAAAATATTTTAATATCAAAACGTAACAGTTTTAGTTGGCCGGTGCTTTAGCTACGCTTGCAGGGGTTGTCTCCTCGGCATCTTTTTTATTACGCTTACCATTCAACTGCGGCAACAAGTCAATTTTCTGTTCTTCCAGGCCAGGTGGTATGGAAAGATAAATCCGATCAGAAGCATCAATACCCGCAACAATTACTGCACTGTTTGCATTGGTAGCACCAACAATAACTTCCTGCTTTATTGTTTTAATTCCGCTCTTCTTAAAAATATAGGTGATGGAGTCAAACTGGCTATGAAGACTCTCTAAGGGAACAAATAAAACACTGTCTTGTACATTGGTAACGATCTTGTTACTGGTAGTCATAGAAGGTCTGAGGGTTGGATCGGTACCATCAATTTGTACCATCACCTCAAAAACCTTGGCATCCGAGTTGGGCCGTTGCTCGCCTACGTTGGCCACGCTGGTAACAAGCCCTTTCAATTTTTTATCCGGATAGGCATCCAGTCCTACTTCAACGTGTTGTCCGGCCGTTACCTTTCTTACATCCACTTCATTTACGTACGTTTTTGAAACCATCGTGGTAAGATCAGGTAGCGTGGCAACCGTTGGCTCCCACATCTGAATTTGCGAACCAGACTTTATGGGTTTCCCATCCCAGCCCTTTTCGTAAATCACCATCCCGTCCTCGGGGGCCAACACATTAAATGATTCAAGTACTTTGGTCATACCATCAAACTCAGATTGAATTTTACGCAGTTCAGCATTTACTTCGCGCATCTTTTCAATGTTTTGCTTTTTCTTGATCTTATAATTTTCAACGGCTTGATCATAGGCGCGTTTTGACTTATCAAGATTTATTTCAGCTTGTTTTATCGTAGCGGGTGGTTCAAACTTAGATTGCTCCAACACAATTTCAGTTTCTTCCACTGCATATTTTAAATTGATTAATTCATCGCGCGATTGGCGCATTTGAAGGGTAGTGTCTAACTGAGTCTGATTAAACTTTGAAGAGGCTTTATCTAGCTCGATCTGCTTGGCCGAGAATTTATTTTGAAATTCCGAGCGATCGAGTGTTGCCACCCAATCTCCTTTTTTTACAACGGTTCCTTCACTAACAATGTTCTGAATTGTTACTTGCCAAATTTGAAAATTTCTTAGGGATTGAGGGCCCAGGATTTTCACCGAGTTTTTTGCCTCTAACTCCCCGGTGGTTTCAATTTCTACCCGAAACTCCCCTTGCTTAACGGCCGCCATGATAGAAGCCGCATCACTACTGTTATCACCTTTAAAAACAAAATACCCAATCACCAATACCAACACCACGCCCGCTCCTATAAGTAAATTTCTTCTTTGCATAGCCTCTGGTTTAAATAAATATAACTGTAAAAGGTGAGTAATTAGTATTGTGTAGTACTGTTAATAGCGAAGAATGGTTACAATACAGTTGATAAAAAGAGGAAAACGGTAAAAAAAGTGGTGAAAGGCTTACTTAGCTACTTTCACCTTTGATGGTTTACTGATTATCGCCCTTCTTTATAGAAAACTTAGCCAAGGCAGCTTCTTTACTCAATTTACCCGAAGCATAATCTTGAAGCACACTTGCTTTTATTGTTAATTCCAATGAAGAGGGTATGTCGCAAGCAGGGCACTTTGTTAACATAATGTTAAACACCAATACTTCTTCAGGCTTCAAACTTTTAACGGTGCGACCATATTCCAATATGTCGGCTTTGATATCGCGCTCAAACTTTGGATAAAGTTCTTTTACTTTTCCATCCCGTTGTTCTTGCGTTAAATCCTGTAGTCCAATCGTTGGCATTATCCACAACCGGTTATATTCACTCTGATTGCTGGAGAACACCTGCATGTAATAGATTACACCATAATCCTTCAGTTTTTCGTAGTAAACATTCTCCTCGGTGAAATACGATTTGGATAAATCTCTGCGATACAGCCTATTGAAAATACTTGTTAGCAACTCGAGATCAGGCTGTAACTCATCGTCCATAACTGTATTAATGACCTTTATGTTTTTCATAAACTGATCGCGACTTACCTTACCCTGCTTGAGTTGATTAATCTCTGCTGAAGTCGATTCTATGGAAATATAACTGGGGCGGGTTGCGTTCATAACAAAAGCGCCATACCACATTCGCTCTCCATCGCCCCGATTGGTAATCATAATTTTTTCAGTTGGCCCCACTTGCGTAATCAAGTCTCCATAATCAGCAATAAACTCTTTACATGCCTGAATAATTTTATCCGTACTAAGTTCGCGCAAACTGTCAACCGCGGCATTGCTGATGCCGTTGCTTCTACGACCTGTACCCCGAATAACTTCATTTTTAACTTTCATATCCTCATCAAGTATTCGGGTTAACTCAGCCTGATCTCCGGAAGGAAATTCAAATGAGTAACTATAAGAACGGCCGTCCAGTATTGTTGCGCCTGCGCCTGGTGAAAGGTTCCACACCATTGGGCCATTAAAATCATAGGGCAGTCGGTAGGTTACACCATGCCCTTCGCGGTACTCACCCTGAATTTCTATTGGAAAGAAAGCCCTTCTTTCAAATTGTTGTTTAATCAAAGTACCAAGTATATTTTCGGTTACCTCAATGTCGCGTTGCATCCGCTCTAAATCAACTGTCTTTTGAGCGCTTACCTGGGTGGTCACTAAAAATACCATCCCCATCATCACAGCTATCCTCACAAGTTTGTTCATAATCAATTCTATTTAATAATTATTTACCTTTTTTAAAGTACTCTCTGGGTTGGAGATAATGCTGGCCAATATCAATTCAGTTTCTTGTTTAAATTGATCGCTATTCTTTTCGATGCTGCTCATGCGAGTTTGAAATAACATCAAGTCTTGCTTGCGTTGCTCTTGCAGATATTTTGAAAAATCAACCAACAAACTCTCGACATACACTTTTTGATCTTTAGCCGATAGTTGCAAATAATCCTTCATCAACCGAAGATTGTCTTCCTGCAAACCGGCTACAAAGGTTCGCACCTGATCTTGTGAAGCCTGCGAAGCTACCTTCATTAACTCATCAATTTTAGCGGAATTAGATGCAAGATTGTTTTTTAATGAAGCCTGAATTTTCTCATTGTTACTATTCCATGCGGCTGAGAGCAAGTCATTGTTATTACTTAGCGAAACATCTATCATCCCCTGAACTTCAGTAGGTGTAAGCACGGATGGAACCTCCACCACTTCTTTAGTAGTGGGTGTTTCTCCATTGAAACTTATTCGCAACTCACCTTTAGAATAATTGATCTCGGGCCCAATCAACCGTGCTGCAACCAACAACAGTAGAAAGGTTGCCGCAATGCTCATCACGGTTTTAAAATAACCGGATTGCCAAAAACGCGAAAGGTGATTAGGCCCATCCGTAAAAATGGGTGGAGCGATCACTTCTTTGTCCTCGACATGCGTTAAGGTGTTTCGCACAGTGCTCCATTGTTCAAGTTGTTGCATCAGTTCGGGATTACGCACCAGATAGTCCGATACCTTCTGCATTTCCTTTGCATCCAACTCGCCATACAGGTACGAGATGAGGGTGCTTTCGTCTGGCTTATTCATAACCAATTGTTTCTTTTGTAATATTCTTACGCTCCAAAATCTTCTTCAATCCATCTAATCCATAATACATGCGTGACTTTACCGTGTTCTCCGAGATCTGAAGTGCCTCGGCTATTTCGCGAAACTTTAGTCCTTCATACTCTTTCATAATCACCACTTCACGTTGCTCGTCACTCAATTCCATCATACATTGTTGTAACAAATCCGATAGCTCAGCTTGTCTAAATTGCCTTTCGGGATTTTCTCTTCGTCCACTGCTGGCCTCCCACAAATAACTTTCTTCGCGTTCACCTGGATTTAAATCATGTAGCGAAACCGATCGACCCGCCTTCTTCTTCCTTATTTCTTCGCGACAATAATTTACCGCGATCGTATAAAGCCAGGAACGAAACCGGCTTACCTCTTGCAGACTTTCAATATTCCGATACATACTGATGAAAGTCTTCTGCGCAGCTTCCATAGCCAGATCATGATCGAAAAAGAACTTGTACGCGAAATTGTAAATACGCTTATACCAAAGTTGCACCAGTTTGCCTTGGGCATTCTTATCGCCCTCGCGGGCCCGGGTAATCAGGGCATCCGAGTGCATCATAGCTATCTCAAGTAAGGTTCCGGCCACTAAAAAACAGGTTTGAGCTCAATTTGTGGTTTTCAGTATAAAGATGGGGGATTGCCCGAAATAGTTTTAACTAACTCAAAAATAAGTGAATCATCCAATCGACAGTCGACTGAGGTAGTGTCGACTAAATGCTGTGGTCTAACTATTATCTTTGTGGTCCATGAAGCGATTTATCTCCTTTCTCATCCGGTTTATTCCCCGAAAATATCTTCAGCTTTTTAGTGGTATTGGCCTTAAGGTATTAGGTTTTTTTTATAAAGGCGATACGGTACAATGCCCTATTTGTGAAAAGAATTATCGGCAGTTTTTGCCTTATGGCAGAATTAATCCCAGACCCAATGCTTTGTGTCCTAATTGTTTGAGTCTGGAGCGGCATCGGTTAATCTGGCTTTATCTGAAAGAACAGACCAACTTTTTCTCTACGAAACTGGATGTCCTTCACATTGCACCCGAACCTTGCTTTATGAAACGCTTTGAGAAGCAACATGGTGAAAAATACATAACAGCTGACATCGAATCGCCACTTGCAAAAGTTAAGATGGATATTCACCAGATTCCTTTCCCTGAAAACCACTTTGATGTTGTGCTGTGCAATCATGTGCTGGAGCATGTTGCCGATGATATAAAAGCAATGCATGAAATCCATAGAGTATTGAAGCCAGGGGGATGGGCTATTATGCAGGTACCCTTCTTTTCACCAGTTCCTGAAACAACGTACGAAGATGCATCCATTACAAATCCGCGTGAGCGTGAGAAAGTGTTCGGGCAAGATGATCACGTGCGGATGTTTGGAAGGGATTATGCTAAACGAATTGCCCGTGCTGGCTTAAAGCCGGAAGAAAATGAATTTGCGAAAACGCAGTCAGAAAGGTTAGGTATTTCGAAAAACGAAATCATCTATATAGGAAAGAAACAATAATTGCTACCATGTGTTTCTTGCAAAAAAAGACCGCTAAAGCGGCCCTTCTTATTTAGCTAACGTAATCTTACTTTCCTAACTTATCCAAAACATCCATCACCTCTTTCACATGTACCCGGCTGGTTTCCAGTAAGGCCTTTTCTTTATCGTTCAGGTCAAGTTCAATCACTTTTTCAACACCATTTTTGCCCAGCACCACTGGCACGCCTAAGTAACAATTTTTTATACCATACTCACCATCTAATTGCATGCAGACCGGTAAAATTCTCTTTTGATCTTTTACTATCGCCTCCACCATTTGAGCCGCTGCTGAACCGGGAGCATACCAGGCGGAAGTACCCATTAGTTTAACTAATTCGCCCCCTCCAACTTTGGTGCGCTCAATAATCGCTTCTAGCTTATCCTTGGCAATAAGTTCCGTTACCGGAATACCGGATACTGTGGTATAGCGAGGCAGTGGCACCATCGTATCTCCATGACCACCGAGTAATAATGCCTGAATATCTTTGGGAGACACGTTTAATGCCTCAGCCAGGAAAGCGCGGTAGCGTGCTGTATCAAGAATACCAGCCATACCCATAACACGCGTACGGGGAAGCTTAGAAGTAATATGCGCCTGATACGTCATTACATCTAAAGGATTAGAAACAACAATGATTATAGCATTGGGCGAATGTTTGACAACATTTTCGGTTACTGATTTTACTATACCTGCATTGGTGGTAATTAAATCATCGCGAGTCATACCCGGTTTGCGAGGCAATCCGGAAGTAATTACTACTACTTCTGATCCGGCCGTTTTCGTGTAATCGTTGGTAGAGCCGATAGTACGACTGTCATACAAATTGATCGGAGCTTTTTGCCAGATATCTAATGCTTTGCCTTCGGCAAAACCCTCGCGGATATCAACTAAAACAATTTCGTTGGCAATTTCTTTATATGCCAAAACATCAGCACAGGTGGCACCCACATTTCCGGCACCTACTACGGTTATTTTCATAATATTAAAGGATTAGGTCTGTAAAAATCGGTTTGCAAGTTATTAACACCAGAGCCAAAGTAAAAAGCAATTGCCACTTTTATGAAGTTAATGTTAAAGAAAGTACCTGCCGGGTTTCAGGCGTCAGTTTATAACGATTATCAATTCGATGCCCTACTACCCAGATTATCTCGCCAGCCGACTCAAGAACAGTAGTGGAATCCTTCTCGGTAATCGAAATTTTTTGATTTATTAAGAAATCACTGATCTTCTTTCGATGTTCCATTCCCAGAGGAAAAAAATAGTCGCCCGGTTTCCATTTTCTCCAAAGAATAGGAAATGAAACGCGGTCGGCATCCAATAAGGCCACCTGGTTACTGGTATCCGGCTTTGCTTGTTCAACCCACTTTATGTCCATTATGCTGGTACCCAAAATTGCCCGATTCTGTGTGCTGTCAATAAAGACTTCCCCTAATGGCTCCACCATTTTAGAGAGTACTATAAAATCACGATCCACAACTAGTTTATGGGAAGCTGACAAAAAATATTTACCGGATTGACCCGCAAGAGCACGTTGCACTTCATCACATTGAGTAAAACTAAACCCAAACGATTTTAAGCCATACCATAAACAGGCCAGCGTTTGCTTGGTAACACCAGCCTTGTTTATGTAGATCTTCATGCCATCTTCTCGCCAATACTTCTCTCTCCATTGTGCTACTCCATGCTCAACCAGATGCAATTCTGCTTGTATTTTAGCCACCATTTCCTTAAACGTTTCTTCCAGCGATGGGTTTATCTCCCTAAGAGCAGGCACGATCTTGTGTCGGATAAAGTTGCGTTGGTAGTCATCTGTTTGATTGCTGCTGTCTTCCCGCCAGCAAATCAGATTTTCAGCCGCATAAGTATCTATCTCTTGCTTTGTAGCAAAGAACAAAGGCCTAATCCGATTACCCTTTTTGCTCGGAATACCTGCTAGTCCTTCAAGACCTGTCCCCCGCGCTAGATTAATGAACACCGTTTCGAGCGAATCATTTAGATGATGAGCTGTTGCTACATATCGAAATCCTTCACTTTGAATCAATTCATCAAACCAAGTATAGCGAAGCTCGCGGGCTGCCATTTGAATTGAAATCTTTTCCTTGATGGCATAATTGTTGGTTTCAAATCGTGTAGAAAAAAATGGAATTTGATGGCGGCTACACCAGGTCTTAACAAACTGTTCATCCTCATCAGATTCTTTGTTTCGCAACTGAAAATTTACATGAGCAACCCCAAATGAAAGCTTGCTATCAAAGAAAAGATGCAACATAACCATAGAATCCTGCCCACCACTCGCTGCCAAAAGGACCCGATCGGTTTTAGGATTTACATCCAAAGCTGTAAGGTGCTGCACAAATTTTTCTTTCACAGTTTCAAAGATACTACTTCGGCAAGTATCGAACGTTTTCTAAGGCTAATTCAAGCGCGAATAAGCGCAAGTAATGATTATAGTTTCCGGCCCGGCAACTACTCTGTAAGTTTTATCTATTTTTGACACTGAAATGATTCGCTCTAAATTAATTCTTCTACTCATACTGGTTGCGTTCGCAGCCTCAGGCCAACAACGAGTTAAATTAAAAAAAGCAGATAACCTGATTGGCGGTATTAAAGATGGTAAGCGCTTTGATCGGGTGATTGGCGATGTGGTATTTGTACAAAATAAAACAACCATCTATTGCGATTCGGCTCATTTTTTTAAATCCGAAAACCGAGTAGAAGCCTTTGGTAAAATCCATATCACAGAGGGCGATTCGGTGGATGTAACGTCTACCGGTTTATCGTATGATGGGGATAAAAAAATTGCCTATCTGAGAAAGAATGTTGTATTCACCAAACTGGGTATAGCAACCCTTTATACCGATTTTCTGGATTACGATAGACCAAAAAATGAAGCGCGTTATTTTAATGGCGGCAAGCTAGTTGATACAACCAATGTACTGACCAGCAAAAAGGGTTATTACGACATTCGAACCAACATGGCATCTTTCAAAACTGATGTTGTGGGGAAAAATCCAGACTACACCTTGCAATCCGACACGCTGCAGTATAACTCAAAAAATAAAATCATTTACTTCCGCGACCTGACTACCGTAACTGATAAAGATGGAGGTGTTGCCATCTATAAGAATGGATTTTATAATACCAATCAACAGTATTCGGCACTTACCGAAGGGCAAATCGAAACTCCGGAATATAAAATCAAAGGGAATGAATATGACATCGATGATGCCCGCAAAATCTACCGGGCAAAAGGAAGCGTGGTTATGACTTCCAAGGCGGAGAATATGCTCATTTTTGGAGATCATAGTTTTTACGATAAAAAAAGTGGCATTTCAAAAGTATATGGCAACTCGTATGTGGCTCAGATTGGGGATGATCTGGATACGCTATTTATCTCGGCCGATACCTTGGTTTCCATTGAAAATAAAGACCCCAGAAAAAAAAGGCTACTCGCTTACAACCATGTAAAAATTTATAAAACAGACTTGCAAGGGGTTGCTGATTCATTAGTCTATGCAGCAGCAGACTCAACTATTCATTTTTTTACTAACCCTGTGCTTTGGAGCGATGAGAACCAAATTACAGCGGATTCAATTCGAATGTTATTGAAAAATAAAAAAATTGACAAACTCTACATGATCGCCAATGCGTTTGTTGCATCGCAAGATTCCTTAAAAAACTTTAATCAAATTAAAGGGCGAAAAATGACAGCTATTTTTGATGGTAGTACCATTAGTCATGTTGAAGTGCGTGGCAACGGGGAGAGCATCTATTACGCGCTGCAGGAGGAAGAAGTTGAAAGTGAAGGCAAAAGATATAAAGTCACCTTTACAACCGGCATGAACAAAATGATCTGCAGCAATATGCGCATCAACTTTGTGGAAGGGAAAGTAAACAACGTCAGTGCCTATGTTAAGCCTGATGCCTCGTTTATTCCGCCTCACGAAATTAAAGAGGCTGATAGAAAACTGAAAGGATTTGATTGGAGAGAAAAATCCCGACCCACCAAGGCCGATGTTGTAAAAAGTGGAGGCACAACGAAACCTACCGTTAAAAAATTGTGAATTCTTACAATTTTTTTCCTTTCTAATTAGGTAAAAACATCGTTTTATAATACCTTTTGACTTGAAATAGTGTGTCCGGTTATGAAATATTGGATTGTTGCCATCTGTATGCTAACAATCAGCCTTTCGGGACTGACCCAAACGTTCGACCTTCTCGATCGGCAAGACGCCATTCAAGCCAACCTTGGCGAAACCTTGCGAATTCCTATAAAAATCAGAAACAATAGCGAAAAGGCACAATTCTATATTATTCGGAAACTTCCCAGTGATCTCCCAACTAGCCCAAAAGGCTATTTTTGCTTTGATAATAAATGTCTGGAATCTGGAATAAGTGAATTCTCTAAGCGAGTTGAACCCGGAGAAACACTTCAAAAGTTAGTTTATGTTGTTGAAGGCAGTCTACTTACCAGCCAGAGTGCGGTTAGGTTTCAGGTCTTTCCCCGATTAAATCCTCAGGATATACAAGATTATTCAGTAGCCATTACAGTAAATGAAAAATTGGGGAAACCAGTGCTATTTCAATCAAAAGACATTACGATTCATGATGTTTACCCCAATCCTGTTCAGGATCACGCCTTTATTGATTATCAGCTTCATAATGAAAACGTAAAGGCGAAATTAGTAATCCATAATATTTTAGGAAGACCGCTGGACGAGTATGAATTGAACAGCTCAGAAACCCGTGCGAAGATCCAGACTGAAGAATATACTTCAGGTATTTACTTCTATACACTTTACCTTGATAACAACGGCATTTTAACCCGTAAACTAATCATCCGAAAATAGGCCTGTTTAGGCTTATCATGCCCAAAAGTGCAAATTGTTATTTTAACCCTGTATCGTATATTTGCAGGCTTAAAGAAACACAGAACCTTTGATTTTGGGATATTGCGAGCACTTAATATGCGGAAGTATGAGTAATCTTTGGAGGGTGCTGTTAAGCGTTTTGATTCTAAGCACATCGATATCCTGTAGTAATTTCAGGAAAATTGAAAAAAGCGATGACTGGCGTGTGAAATATGAAGCTGGTTTGAACTATTATGCGAAGAAGGATTATTATCGATCTTCCGTGTTGTTCGAACAGATTCTTCCGATTGTTCGGGGATTGCCGGAAGGCGAGAAAGTAGAATTTAACCTGGCATATTGTCAGTACAATGAAAAACTATTCTTGCTTGCATCCGATCAGTTTAGAACATTCTTTGAAACCTATGGAAGAAGTGCGATGGCTGAAGAAGCCTATTTTATGTATGCCTATTCGTTGTATGCATCATCTCCGGATTACAAAAGAGATCAAAGCAGCAGTATCGAGGCTATGAATGCGATGCAAACTTTTTTAAATAGGTATCCAGGAAGCCAGTTCATGAATCAGGCTATTGAAGTGATCACAGTAAGTCAGGAGAAACTTGAAAAAAAGGGATTTGAAAATGCTCGTCAGTATATAAAGCTAAGAATGTATAAAGCGGCTGTTGAGTCTTTCGATAACTTCAAACAAAACTATCCGGATTCAAAATATCTGGAAGAAGCAGCCTACCTGAAAGTAGAAGCTGAGTTTGAATTAGCAAACATTAGCATTCCTAGCCGACAGTTAGAGCGCTACTCAGCAACCTTAGAGTTTTATCAGGAGTTGGTAGATAATTTTCCGAATAGTGTTTTTCTAAAACAAGCAGAGCGCTTTTATACAGAGAGTCTTTCTAAAGTAAGTAAAATAAAAAACAATAAAGTTTAAGATTATGGCCATTCAACCATCTATTGTAACCCGCGATGTGGACAAGATTGCATCACCAACAGGAAATCTTTATGAATCTGTTGTGGTAATTTCAAAACGCGCTCGCCAGATTGCTGTCAATCTGAAAGAAGAATTGAATAATAAGTTGGCTGAATTTGCCACCACGGTTGATAACCTGGAAGAGGTATTTGAAAACCGCGAACAAATTGAAATCTCCCGGTATTATGAGCGCATGCCCAAACCTACTTCAACAGCCATCGAAGAATTTTTGGAGGGTAAGCTTAATTACCGCTTGCGCTCAGAAATTGAGCCTGAAGCAAAAGCTGAGTAATCATGCTTGCGGGAAAGAAAATTCTGCTGGGCGTAAGCGGCAGTATTGCTGCGTATAAAGCAGCTTTTCTAACCCGTCTATTAGTAAAGCGCGGAGCCGAAGTAAAGGTTATTATGACCCCTTCGGCTAGTGATTTTATAACACCCCTTACGCTAGCAACGCTTTCTAAAAATCCGGTACTAACTCACTTCACTAAAGATGATGCCGGGGAATGGAATAATCATGTTGAGTTAGGCTTGTGGGCCGATGCTCTGGTGATTGCCCCTGCAACTGCCAACACCTTGGCAAAGATGGTAGCGGGCATATGTGATAACCTGTTAACAGCTGTCTATCTTTCGGCCCGATGTCCAGTATTTATAGCCCCGGCTATGGATCTGGATATGTTACAACATCCTTCCACCCGTAGAAATATTGAAACCCTTGAACGCTGGGGCCATCATCAACTCAACCCTACTTATGGCGAATTAGCTAGTGGACTGATTGGCACGGGTCGCATGGCCGAACCGCAAGAGATTGTTACTTACTTAGAAAACCTTTTTTCTGCATCCCCCCTTAAGGGAAAAAAGGCTTTGGTTACAGCAGGCCCCACCTATGAAGCGATTGATCCGGTTCGATTTATTGGAAACCACTCAACCGGCAAAATGGGCTTCGCTATTGCTGAAGAATTATCCCGCCAAGGCGCGCAGGTTACGCTTGTAACGGGACCGAGTAATCAAAAGACATCACTAAGCGGGATCGAGATAGTATCTGTAACTTCGGCCGAAGAAATGTATCAGGCCTGTGTTGCTCGTTTTGAAAGTACTGATGTTACCATCCTATCTGCCGCTGTCGCGGATTATAAACCCGCAACGATGGCTGATCAAAAAATTAAAAAAACTTCACAGGCATTAACAATTGAATTGGTAAGCACGCGCGACATCGCGGCTGAGCTAGGTAAGCTGAAAAAGAATGGACAGTTTGTTGTAGGCTTTGCCCTGGAAACTGAAAACGAGCGTACCAATGCTGAAAAGAAAATAAAATCCAAAAATTTCGATCTTATCGTTTTGAATTCCTTACAGGATGCAGGAGCTGGATTTGGTCATGATACAAACAAAATAACGCTGATTGACGCTAAAAACAAGGCAACAGAATTTAATTTGAAATCTAAGAAAGAAGTTGCCCGCGATATCGTTAAAGCGATAATAGACTTAGGCCATGGGTAGAATCTGTTTTGCTTCTTTTCTTTTTTTTGTGGCCGGTGCAAGCATTGCTCAAGAGCTAAACTTTAAGGTAACCATTAACTCGGATCAAATTCAAACTACAGATAAGGCCGTATTCAAAGACATGGAGCGCTCATTCGCCAATTTTTTGAATACCCGAAAGTGGTCCAATGATTCGTATAAAAATTATGAAAAGATAAACGGTACACTTTTCATCAATATCAGTGAGATGCCCTCGATTGGTAACTTTGAAGCCAGTGCTCAGATTACTGCAGCACGACCTGTCTTTGGTAGCAATTACGAAACGGTACTCTTTAATTTTGCCGATCGCGAATGGAGTTTTGAATATATCGAATCCTTACCCCTCGAGTATAACGACAATACGTACATCAGCAACCTCACTTCTATGCTGGCCTTTTACGCGTATGTAGTACTTGCTCTCGATTATGATTCCTTTAGTGAAATGGGCGGTAATAACTATGTGCAAAAAGCTTTGATTGTTGTAAACAATGCGCAACCCGCCAACCGGGCCGGTTGGGCTGCTTTGGGAAACAATCGAAATCGATATGCTCTTCTAGAAAATCTCAATAACCCACAGATGGTGGAATTACGAAAAAACACCTACCGCTACCATAGATTGGCATTAGATACATTTGATAAAACGCCCGATCAAAGCCGCGAAATATTACTCGAAGTATTAAAGAATTTAAAAAAGGTCTGGACAATTTATCCAAGTTCTATTTTTGTGATCACCTTTTTAGATGCGAAAGCAACCGAATTGGTGAGTATATTTTCTGAGGGAAGTCTAACAATCCGAAGAGAAGCGTATGACATTCTCTCCACCATCGACCCACGTAGAAATATTTATCAAAAAATCGTTTCTAACTAGTTACTTTCTAAGAGGCCAGTAATTAATTTACAGGTTCATTTCCAGAAACGGATGCTCACTCATCTTACCATAAAAAATTACGCATTAATTAAACACCTCGAGTTTGCCCCTTCGGCTAATCTAAATGTGATTACGGGGGAAACCGGTGCCGGAAAGTCCATCATGTTGGGGGCCATAGGATTATTGTTGGGTAATAGGGCTGATAGTAAGACTCTTTGGGACGAAAATGAGAAGTGTGTTACTGAAGGTGTTTTTGAGATTTCTCAGTATCGACTTAATGATCTCTTTGAATCCGAGAATCTCGATTATGAAGATCTAACTGTTATCCGAAGAGAAGTAAATCCCTCAGGAAAAAGCCGCGCATTCATTAATGATACCCCTGTTACATTGGAGGTGATGCGAAGGATCGGATCCAGACTGATGGATATTCACTCGCAACACGAAACCCTTGAATTAGGAAATAAACTTTTTCAGCTTAACCTGATCGATTCGTTTGCCGGCAATCTAGAACTTAAGAAAAGTTATGACGTGTGTTGGAAAAAGTATTGTGATGCACGGCAGGCTTACGATCAATTAAATGCAGAATCTGTTGCCCTAAAAAGTGAAGCTGACTTTATTTCATTTCAGCTAGAAGAACTTGTTAAAGCCGATTTAAACGAAGGTGAACTTGAAAAACTCGAATCAGAATTAAAGATTCAGGAACATGCTGAAGAAATTAAAACTCAGTTTAACGCGATTATCGAACAATTGGGAAGATCTGACTATTCGGTTACTTCAGCCCTATCCTCTATTCGCACTCAATTTCAAACCATCAGCACGTACTCCCCCACCTATCAAAATTTATTTCAGCGAATAGAGAGTGCGCGACTAGAAATGACGGATATTCTTCAGGAAATTGAACAGGTAGAAGAAAATATAGAATTTGAGCCTTTGCGGGCTGAGCAAGTCCGAGAGCGTGTTAGTTTACTTTATCAACTGCAACATAAACACCGGCTACAGGATGTTTCGCAATTAATTACTTTGCGGGATGCACTGCAGATTAAAGCAGATAAGACTACCAACCTGGATGAATTATTGAGCCAATTCAAACAAGAAGTTATTCGAGCTGAAAACGAACTCAATACGGTCGCCAAAAATCTGAGTCAATCCCGACAAAAAACATTTACGCCTCTTACCAAACAACTCACACTTTTATTGAAGGAGTTGGGTATCCCTAATGCCGTGTTGTCTATAGATCATACCCTTGTGACCGCGGGGGTACGAGGAATCGATACGATTGAAATACTTTTTAGTGCCAATAAAGGCGTACCGCCACAACCCCTTGCGCAGGTTGCTTCCGGAGGTGAGTTTTCAAGGGTGATGTTTAGTATTAAATATATAATGGCAGAGAAAGCCAATCTTCCGACACTTATTCTTGATGAAATTGATAGTGGCGTATCGGGTGAAATAGCCATTCAATTAGGCAATCGCATGAAAGAGATTGCTAAACGTCATCAGATTATTTCTATCAGTCACCTTCCGCAAATTGCTGCCAAGGCAGATGCGCACTTTTTTGTTTACAAGGATAATCGGGAAGCCCGCTCCATGACTGCCATGAAAAAACTAACCGAAAATGACCGCATTACAGAAATTGCTCAAATGATAGGTGGTGCAAATCCATCCGCTTTAGCGCTCGAAAATGCCCGCGAAATGATCCGATAAGGCTACCTCCACTTATTGGCCTTGAAAATATTGAGATAAATTTCTATTTTGTAGATGAATGGGTTAAAAACTATCCTTTTAAGTCATTCGCAATCAAATTTCACATTAAATTTTTATCGCATTATGAACATTTTCGTAGCCCGATTGAATTTTAAGACTCGCTCAGAGGAACTTCAGGCCGCCTTTGCGAAGTTTGGCGAAGTGGCCTCTGCAAAAATTGTTAAAGATCGCGACACCGGAAGATCCAAAGGATTTGGCTTTGTAGAAATGCCCAATGAAGATGAGGGAAAACAAGCCATTGCCGGATTGAATGAAACCGAATTGGATGGCCGCACCATTGTTGTGAAACCCGCCAACCCCAAGGCGCCAACCGAAAGCGGTCAATAATATCAGTTTTAGTACACGTACCCTAGCGAGACCATCCATCTCGCTATTTTTATATTCGGTAAAACAATATTTGTAATAGCTTCTTTGAATCTCTACTTTGATGAGGTATTTGATCTTTAACTATTGATGGAAGAAAGTAAAAAGTCGGGTTCGAATACCGTTAGACAATTTGGCTTTATAGCAGGCCCTGTAGTATTCCTGAGTATCTTGTTTTTGGTTAACCCCAATTTAATTTCTCCAGGAGCCAATAAAGTTCTAGCTGTGGCTGCATGGATGATTGTCTGGTGGATTAGTGAGGCCGCTCCCGTGCCTGTCACTGCGCTTCTTCCACTTATCCTCTTCCCTTTTCTCGAGGTAATGAAAATGAGTGAAGCAGCGGCACCCTATGCGAGCCCTATCATATTTCTCTTTATGGGCGGATTTATGCTTGCCTTAGGACTTGAAAAACACCGGTTACACGAACGCATTGCACTCAACCTGATTAAACTAACCGGGACATCCGGAAACGGAATTATTCTGGGCTTTTTAATTGCTACCGGGTTTATCAGCATGTGGATAAGCAATACCGCCACCGCCATGATGATGCTGCCAATAGCAGTATCGGTGATAAAACTTCTTAGTACAGAAAAAGGTAATACACCCGAAACCACATCTATAGGCGAACGGAATTTTGGCATTGGCGTGATGCTTGTAATTGCCTATGCCGCCAATATTGGAGGTATTGCGACAATCATTGGTACTCCACCTAATGTTGTTTTTGTTGGACTATTAGATCAATTCTATCACCAAAAAATACATTTTGGTAAATGGATGCTGATTGGCGTACCGCTTAGCGTACTGCTACTTACATTATGTTACTTTGTTATCACCCGAATTATTTTTCCAAATCATCTTAAAAAGATTCATGGAGCCGATACACTTATAAAAAAGAAGTTAGGCGAATTAGGAACCATGCGCAAAGAAGAAAAGTTGGTACTGATGATTTTTGGTCTCACCTCTTCATTGTGGATCTTTCAGCAAGCCCTCAATCTTCTCATAGGCAAAGATATTTTCAATGACACGAACATTGCCATGGCGGGTGGTGCACTCATGTTCATTATTCCCAGTAGTCTAAAAGAATTCAAGTTTCTTCTTCATTGGAGAGATACTGAAAAATTAGCATGGGGAATTTTAATTCTGTTTGGCGGAGGACTCTGCCTGGCGCAAGGCTTATCGAGTGCTGGAATTATTCAAGCCTTTGGGGCGGCCATTGCCGAACAAAGCACTTCTGCAAACTTGCTTCTATTAGGATTGATTACAACTTCCGTATTCCTTACCGAGTTAATGAGTAATGTGGCGCTTATCCAGATTTTCATTCCTGTAGTTTTTGGGATTGCCGTTAACCTGGGATTAGACCCGATATTGATTGGGATGCCTATTACTTTTGGAGCTAGCATGGCTTTTATGTTTCCGGTGGCTACACCACCAAATGCCATTGTATTCTCCAGCGGGCACATGAAAGTGAAAGACATGATGCGTGCCGGTATTGTAATGAATCTTCTTTCTGTGTTCATCATCTACTTGTTTGCTAAAACATTCATTAGCTGGATCTACTGAATGAAAGAAGTTGTTTCAAGTCACCTCAAAACAACTTCTTGCTAATAATCCGTTGGATTAATTTCCTGCCCCTTTAGATTTCTTTTCCTCAATAAGATAGGCAAGCCCGAGGCCTAAACCGCCAAAGATGAAAATCATAGAAAAGTAAGCCACTTCTTCCATATCAAAGGCTCTGTCTAACCAATAACCTATAAGCAGACCCAAGCCACCGCCCATAAATAAAAGTGCGGCACTCAAGATACCCGAAGTGGAGCGCTCCTTCTTAAAGAGATCGGGGTTTATCCCTTTTTCTATTATAGCCATCCGCTCGATATTATCGTACTTACGGATATAAACAACCATGACAAAGGCTCCTAATGTTATGATAATAGGCAGCATGATGCCCAACGCAGGAATTATAATCTGATTTTCGTCCATAATCTTATATATTAATTTGCCCCTATGACGCTGCTCACCTTGCTCCGGTTACAGAAAAAACTTAAAATTTTAAACACCAGGATTCGACCGATCCATATCCATAGATTGATATTGTGTAACTTCCCCTAGAAAATTAGCGTCAAAGAGGCGTGATCACATTGGAAGAAGAAAACGTACTTATTGATAAAATACTGGCGGGAGAAACATCCTTATACGCTACCCTAGTGGACAAGTATAAGAGCTATGCATTTACTATTGCTATGAAAATCCTGGTGAATAGACCCGAGGCGGAAGAAGCCGCGCAAGATGGTTTCATAAAAGCGTATCAATACCTAAAATCATTTAACCGGCAGGCTAAGTTTAGCACCTGGCTTTACAGAATTGTATTTAACACGGCCATAAGCTATAAACGAAAAACCAAACCTGCTTTTCAAAGCATCGAAAACAGTATTATCGAATATTCAGAGCATGCCGATCACCAATCAGAACAAGAGGATAAAGAGATTTTTATTTCGCAGGCCATGACTAAGCTAAATGAGGCCGACCGACTGGCTATACAACTCTACTATATGAAAGAGTTCTCGATGGAAGAAGTAGCCGCTATGATGGACCAAAATGTAAATACCATAAAGGTCAGAATCCACAGGGCTCGTTTACGCTTGGGCGATGAATTAAAAGGTATTTTAAAAAAAGAAGCATTAACTTTATAGGGTATGAATAAGCTCTCACCTGAAAAAGAAGAAGAAATACTCAAGTATCTGGACGGTACTTTAGAGTTTTCTAAGAAGGAAAATCTGGAGATTGAACTTCAGGAAAATCAATTATTAAAAAATGAAATGGAGGTACAAGAGACCATCCAACGCTTTTTGAAAAGGAGGGCCGTAATTGAAATCCCTTCAAAAACCTTTACCCAAAAAGTGATGGCAGGGCTAACCGTGCGCCCTTCGGTCACGTTCTCACCACGCAAGGGACTATTGTTATTGATTGGTGTTATTATCGCATCCGGGCTGGCGTTAGTCTTGCTATCGAATGGCGCCTTTGATCAAACCCAAACTACCTTGTTGGTTGATGCAACGCCCTTGAAAAATAAATGGATGACGCTTCCCTCCTTTTCCGTTCCATTTAATGGAAAGATTTTAGTTAACAGCATTATCTTTTTAAATCTTGGCCTAGCTTTGGTTTTGTTGGACCGTACAATTTTACGACCACTGTTCCAGAAACGAGCTACTGTTGGATATTAAAATCTATTCAAATTAAAAAGTTCTCTACAAAAGGAAAGGCATCCGTACAGATGCCTTTCCTTTTTATTTCAACTATTAACAGGTTAGGTCGCCCAGGTCTTTCCATTACCCGCTTCGGCTAAAGGAATACATCCTTTATACGATCCGGGAACAGCAACATATTGCAATACTTGTGTAGCGCCCGGCTCTGATGTAAAGAATCCGAGTAACGTAAGTTCTTTGGCCATTAATATAAATGGTCGCTTGGCCTCTCTATTTGCCTTGGCTTCTGTTAAGGCAGACGCATGCACCTTGGTTACGAATTCCAGTTGTTGCTCTGGCTTACAATAAATAAAGCTGTCTCCATAAGCGGTCTTTGCTTCTTCATCGAACGATGCCAGGCCTGCAAGAAAATTATCCTGATCTTCTTTTGCATAGCAATCCTTTAGCATGGTGTCGATAAATCCGGGTACACCGGCATCTTTCGCACCGGGCGTATCGGTTCTCGGAATAATAATATCCGCTACTTCGCTTACCAACGTTGCCTGATCAGCATTGAAAAACACTGGCGTGTATGTAAGCTCCGGAGTGGCTTTGCATCCTTGCAGAATACCTGTGAGTGCCGATGCCGACACTGCCGCGCCCATCAGCAAAGCTGTTTTGCGAAGGGCCTCTCTTCTATCGATGAGTTGATTCATTTTCATTCAATATTTAGCTGTTACAAGTTACCTTTTTTTAATTCATTTACCGCATAGTCTGCGGCCCGTGCCGTAAATGCCATATAGGTTAGCGATGGATTTACGCACGCAGCAGAAGTCATAAACGAGCCATCGGTAACAAAAACATTTTTACAGGCATGTACCTGATTGTATTTATTTAGTACCGATGTTTTAGGGTCCTTACCCATGCGCGCGGTACCCATTTCGTGAATACCCAAACCAATACCATGTTGTGATTTCCGATCGTAAGACTGCACATTCTTTGCTCCTGCTGCCTCCAACATTTCGGCTGCATCGTTTGCCATGTCTATGCGCATCTTATAATCATTGTCTTTAAACTCTGTATCAAACAACAGCGTTGGCAAACCATACTTGTCCTTCAAGTCGCGATTGATGGTAACCTGGTTTGAGTGATCCGGTAAAATTTCACCAAATCCACCGAGACCGATACTCCAGGCTCCTGGTGTGGTGGCTGCACTTTTTAAATCAGCACCAATGCTCATCTCGGCTACTAAACTCGACCAGCTTTGGCGACTGCCTCCTCCCTGATACCCAAAACCACGCAGGTAATCACGTTTGTCTTTTCCAATGTTGCGGAAGCGGGGAATATAAACTCCATTAGCCCTACGTCCATAAAAATATTGATCTTCAAAACCTTCCATCTGTCCACCGGCACCAACGCCTAAATGGTGATCCATAATGTTGTGGCCTAATTCACCACTATCATTACCAAAGCCATTCGGGAATCGATTTGAAACGGAGTTTAACATGATAAAGGCTGAACCCATCGTTGAGGCGCAAAGGAAAATTACTTTGGCATAATATTCCACGGTTTCTCCAGTCTCAGAATCCAAAACTTTAACACCGGTTGCTTTTCCCTTTTGCTCATCGTAAATTAATTCGTATACAATTGAGTTTGCTCGCAACGTCATATTGCCTGAGCGTTCACCCGATGGAAGGGTGCATGCATTACTGCTAAAGTATCCACCGTAAGGGCATCCTCGGCTACAAAGGTTTCTGTACTGGCAGGAGCCCCGTTGTGGACTCTGATTATGTCCAAGAGGGCCGGTTACGTGCGCTACGCGACCAATGGTTAACATCCGGCCAAACTTATCCATCATGGATTTTTTCAATTCTTTCTCCACGCAGTTTAAATCCATGGGTGGAAGAAATTTGCTATCCGGCAACTGAGGGAGATTTTCTGCCTGACCACTAATGCCAGCAAAAGTTTCTACATACTCGTACCACGGAGCAATTTCTTTATAGCGAACCGGCCAATCAATAGCAATACCATCTTTGGCATTAGCCTCAAAATCCATATCACCCAAGCGATAGCTTTGGCGGCCCCACATAATAGAGCGACCCCCCACATGATACCCACGCATCCAGTCGAAACGCTTTCCTTCTTTCTCGCTGTATGGATTTTCAACATCATTAACGAACCAGTGCGCTGTCGATGGACGAACGGTGTAACCCGTACGATTCTGTACGCTTTGGTTCTTTAATATCTCCTGCGTGGGCCTGTCACCATTCGGTATCTGCCAAGGATCTTTAGTTGCGGTAGGATAATCGGGATGTTTAACATCACGACCTCTTTCCAGTACTAATGTTTTAAGACCTTTTTCAGACAGTTCTTTGGCGGCCCATCCGCCACTAATTCCGGTACCTACTACAATGGCATCGTAGGTATTTTCTGTTTGAGCATCGATATTCAAATTCATAGTTTACATTAAGTTGAAACGAAGGTTTAAGGTAAAACTATTTTACCAAGAGTTAAATAACCGCTCGTCATATTTTAATAAAAACTAATAGCGCTCCATAATCCCTAATCCAAAAAGCGCAAAATCGTACTTTACAGGATCAACCGGATCAAGCTTTCGCAGATTTGAGGTTAACTCAAGTGCAGTTTGCCAATTCATTCCCTTGCGGGAGATTAGGTTCAACTTTCTTGCAACACGTTCTACATGCACATCGCAAGGACAAACAAGTTGCGAAGGCGAGATCCGCTTCCAGATTCCAAAATCAACGCCCTTATCATCTTGTCTAACCATCCACCGTAAAAACATACTTAACCTTTTACAAGCCGATTTACGAATTGGCGTAGAAACATGCTTACATGTACGTGTAGGAAAATCTGGAAGACTAAAAAAAATCTTGTGAAAGTTAATCAGTCCAACTTCTATAGTAGTGTCTGTTGTTGGTACAACAAACGCATCCTCTAAGGAGTCATGTTTTTTGTAATAGGATGATAGCGATTCAATAAAATACAAAGTATCAGTTGTATTAAATGTTCGGTGTTTAAAATGTTCAATTGACTTAAGATCGCTGAGGGTATGATGAAGTAAAAAATCGTGGGGCGTATTGCCCATCATCTGCAATAACTCCTTGCATTTATTAATTATGGTTACCCGTTGACCCCACGCCAGGGTTGCAGCCAGAAACCCAGCGATTTCTATATCCTGTCTTTTCGAAAACTGATGCGGGATGGAAATAGGATCAAGTGCAATAAAATCCAACGAGTTGTACTGTTCAACCTTAGCATCCAGAAACGCTGTGAGTTTATCGCCATGAACTTTTCTGTTAGGCATCAGTTTGAAAATCGTAATTCAACTCTGCGATTTGTCGAGCGCGAGGTTTCATCCGTGCCCTTAACCAACGGAGTTTGCTTACCAAATCCCTGGGTCTTTATCCTTTCGGGATTGATACCTTGATCGATCAGATAATCAGCAACGCTGCCAGCCCGATGCAACGACAACTCCAAATTATAGGCTTCCGATCCCACATCATCGGTGTGACCGCTTACAATTACTTTCCATGTTTTGTAGTAGCGCATAATCTCAACCAACCGTTTCAATTCAGGATACGAAGATTCAAGTAAGGTGAAATCATTAAACCTAAACTGAATATTTTTCAGAATGTAGTTTTCTTCGGTTTTTATTTCAGTATAACCTGTTAGCACTGGTGCCTGCGGAATACCGCCCACTTTAATTACCTTAACATCATCAATATAAAAGTATGCAGCCTTAGCTAACATCGGTTCTTTACTCTGAGCACTTTCAATAAACTGCGATCGGGTTTTACCATCAGTCGAAAAATTTCCTATTGTCAGAAATCGCTCGCCTCCTTTTGCTTCATAGGTGTACCCAAACCGAGTCCACAAACCGGTTGATCGATTATAAATGGTTCGGTTCAATCGCTCATAAGAGGGTGAAATAGGAAGAACACCATCTTTGGTATTTCGATATGACGAATCGGATAGCAAGATTCCTATCCGATCAATACTGTACTTTGAATTGGATGAAAGTTTAAAATAAAATTCAACCAGATATTTACCACCGGGTTCAAGCGGTTCGAGCAACTCAGCCTGAATGTATTCGCGATAAGGACTTTGCCTACCAAACACATAGGCATAAATTCCTGCATAGCCTGCACCGGTATATGCTTTTGTATAGCCAGCCCAGTTGGTGGGCACTCCGGCATCGCCAACACTACATTCGTTGAAGAGATCGGGGGTACCGAATGTTGGAGAAAACCAACCGGGTGCAAGCTTTCCATCCTGTAAATAGTTGTAAGATCCCGGACAATCAAAATAAGTTTCAAAACCTGAATTAACTACCAGGTTTTGAGCGGATAATTGTATGAACGAAATGAGACACGCAACTGCGTATAACAATACTGCCTTTCTGTGTTGCTTACCTTTAAGGTAAGTCCTTATATGTCGTTGATGTAATAAGATTTTCAAAACGACAAGGTTAATGAAAACGCCTATTTGTAGTAGGTAACTTCAACTCTAAATCGCGGATCGATTGCCCCGAGCCTATCGTAGGCTGATTTGGAAATTTTAATAATCACATTCGTGTTTGCACCAATGTTAGGCAACTCGCCTGCTACCCGAACAAACACCTCACGATTATTTAACTCATTCCTGACTTTAAGAATGGTGCCTACTTTAGCGGTTCTATGTAAAGCTAGATATTTTCTATTGCCATCGGTACCTTCAATCAGTTCGGCCAACCCACCTTCTTTAATTTCATCAGAGCCTGTTACCTTTTCAGAGATTCGAATAGTGGTTTCTGTTTGGGGTTTGGTCTCAACTCGTGGGGTAGTTACAGTAACAACCTCCGGGGTTTTGATCTCCGGTTTGGTTTCCACTGTTTTGGTTATGCCAGGTTCTGCTACAAGTAGAGTCTGCCCGATTTTCACTTCATCGATTGTAAGGTTATTCCAATCACGAATTTGTTGCACCGTTATATCGTACTGCCGTGCTACAGAGTATAAGGTTTCTTTTGACGCAACAGTATGAACGCCATCCACTGGCTTCGAAACTGTCGTAGTTACCGTTTCTGTTACCGGAGATTTCTTTTTTATAACTAATTCCTGGCCGGTAGACAGGGAATTACCTGGCAAACTGTTCCAGGATTTTATATCATCAACCGAAACATCGTAAAGCCGCGAAATAGAGAAGAGTGTTTCGCCCGCAGTTACTTTGTGTGTACGACTGCCGTTTTGTTGCACTTTAGATTTCAGAACATAGGGCACTTTTAAAAGTTGTCCCACAGCAAGGCCACCATCTGCCGTTGGGTTTTGTTCAAGAATAGCCGTAATCGGTACGCCATATCGCCTTGAGATCCCATAGAGGGTTTCCTTTTCATCAATACGATGAATAATAAATTGCTTTCCATTAATGGTTTCCATGCGCAGCGAATCGATTGGAGCTGCGGGATTGGACCAGGAAACGAGAGTTAAAAAAATTACTTTAATCATAGCTTAAACAATGCGAAAAGTTACCAATTCTGTTTTGTTCTTCACAAAAAATAAATAGTCATGAGCAATAAAAAACGTATTTATGCCAATCCCTTTCAAATTCGTGCCAATTTCATCTTGCCAAAGCAATTCTCCGGCCTTATTAAAGCATCCTAATGTGTTGGTAAACATCCCGGGGTTGCCGAAATACCACGAAACAAATATGAAATTGTGTGACTCCAAATACTCTGCTCCCAGTAATGGGATGATGTTTAACCGGGTTTTCAAAAAAATCTCTACAGTTTTAAATTCCGGCTCACCCGCTATATATTGAAACGGTTGTTGAACCTGATTCGTATACTCCCCTTCACTTTCTGCTTGTCGATCAATTATTTTACCATCCTCCAACGAAAGTGACAGAAAGCTGGTTCTATCCGGGTTGGCTGTATTCTCAAATATTTTTAGTGAAACAGAGTTAGGCGAAACCGACATCAGATTAATCCACCAGGGTTCTGGCAGAGAAGCGTTTTGCCATACGATTTTCTTGTTTTCATAGTCAACGGCCAAAATGGTCACCTCACGCTTTACTTCATCTCGTTGCTCTATAATAAGCCACTTCTTTCCAGGAGCCACTTTGATATTCCACACCCCGGAATTGAGTTGCATGGAAAAATGGTGGCGGGGTTTTTCGATCAAGACTTAGTACTTTTATAACAAAAATACGATAACCATGCGAAAGCTGTTCCTCCTTTGCCTGATGGGATTGATTCCGGCTCTGACTAATGCTCAAAACGAAAAGAAGAAAGTAATGGTGATGGAGATCAAAGCGGAGATTGATCCACGAATGGCCCGCTATGTTAAGCTTGCACTAGAGCATGCCGAAACCACCAAAGCCGACATTATTGTTATTGACATGGATACGTTTGGTGGTGCGCTCAATGATGCCAAAGAAATTGTAGATCGGTTGATGGATGTAAAAGTACCCTTGTGGGTCTTTATAAATTCTGATGCGGCTTCTGCCGGAGCCCTTATTTCTATTGCTTGCGATAGTATATATATGTCTCCGGGCGCAACAATAGGTGCGGCAACGGTTGTTGACGGATCGGGTGGTGCGGCTCCTGACAAATATCAATCGTACATGCGATCCATCATGCGATCAACAGCCGAAGAGAATGGCCGTGATCCACGGATTGCGGAAGGCATGGTAGATGAAAACGTGGTGATTGATAGCCTTAAGCAAGCGGGCAAGGTAATTACCTTCACAACTTCGGAGGCTATTGAAAATGAGTACTGTGAAGCAAAAGTAGAATCGATTGAAGAAATTTTAAAAAGAAATAACATTGAATCTTACGAACTCGACACGTTCCGTTTGGGCTCTGTTGAAAAAATTATCGCTTTCTTTTTAAACCCATTTATCAGTGGCATTCTTATCTTGGTCATCATAGGCGGTATTTATTTTGAGCTTCAAACTCCAGGCATTGGTTTTCCTTTGATCGCGGCCGTTACCGCATTGGTCTTTTATCTTGTCCCATACTATCTCAACGGCTTAGCCGATTATTGGGAAATAATCGCACTCTTTGCTGGCGTCTTGTTAATTATAGCCGAAGTGTTTGTTATACCTGGTTTTGGTATCGCAGGCGTTGCCGGCATTTCACTTACCGTGATTTCGCTGATACTTATCATGCTCAACAATGATTTCTTCAACTTTGAATTTGTTCCGCTTGGCGATATTATCGTTGCTTCCTTTGCTATGATTGGAGGGTTGGCAGGCGGTATCTTACTGCTCTTCTTTGGCGGTGCCCGGCTTACTAAAACCAAAGCGTTTCAGCGAATTGCTCTAAGCGATACTCAACAGGTAAGCAGCGGCTACACCGTAAATTCATTTCATGCAGATTTATTAGGTAAAGTAGGTAAAGCACATACTATTCTTCGCCCCAGCGGCAAGGTTCTTATTGAAGATGAAATTTATGATGCCTTTACACGCGGGGATTTTGTTGAGCAGGGCGATAGCATAGAAGTAATCGGTACCGAAGGGGTAACCCTGAAAGTTAAAAAAGTAGGATGAAAGTTCTCGGGATAATACCTGCGCGCTATGCCTCCACCCGTTTTCCGGCAAAACCACTCGCTGACTTAGGCGGTCAATCGATGATCAGTCGCGTGTTTACGCAAGCTGCTAAAAGTAAATCGCTAAGTAAGATTATTGTTGCCACCGATCATCCGGAAATTGTTGAACATGTATTGGCCTTTGGTGGGAACGTATGCATGACTTCAGAAAATCATGCCAGTGGAACGGATCGCTGTTATGAAGTGCTATTGAAAGAGCAAGAGGTTTTTGATTACGTAATCAATATTCAGGGTGATGAACCTTTTATCGCTCCAGATCAAATTGATTTGTTAGCCTCTTTGTTAGATGGTGCAACAGAACTCGCGACCTTACTTAAGAAGCTAGAAACTCAGGAGCAGCTTCTCAATCCGAATGTTGTTAAAGTCGTTGTTAATGAAAGTAAAGAGGCGATTTATTTCAGTCGGTCACCTATCCCCTACTGGCGTGGTAAGGAAACGGATTGGATCAATCAACATACCTACTACAAACACATTGGCATGTATGCATACCGAAGTGATGTTCTCAAAAAGATTACTTCATTAAAAGTGTCTTCATTAGAAAAGGCGGAATCCCTGGAGCAATTACGCTGGCTTGAAAATGGGCTTAAAATAAAAACAGCCGAAACAACAATCGAAACAGTAGGCATCGACACACCTGCAGACCTGGAACACGCGCGTCACTATTTGAAGAGTCATCATGAGTGATATTCCTTCGGTCGATCATTCACGCGAGAGTGCCTTACTCTTTTTTAAAAACTTTACGCAGCAAAATAAAAGCTGGCTACAAAATAAAACTGTTGTCGATTTATCTGCCGGGCGCGGCTACATTGCTCAATTCTTTAAGGAGATAGGCGCTGCGGTGAGAGCCTATGATCTATTTCCGAATCAGAATCAATTTTATAAATCGGTTGTTGATCTCATCGATCTTCAAAAACCGTTTCCCATAGAAAGCCACTCCGCAGACATTATTATTTGCTGCGAAACCGTTGAACATCTTCCCAATCAATTCCATTTATTTCAGGAAATAGCAAGAGTTCTTAAACCGGGTGGCGTATTCATACTTACCACACCAAACAGTTCCTCCTTGCGCAGCCGGCTTTCTCAATTTATGCTGGAGAGTGAGCACTATGGTGCACCGGCACCAAACGAACTCAATGCATTTACTAAATGGGAGAATAGTCAGGATGGATATTTTAGCAAACTGTTTATTAGCGGTGTCCTTCGACTGAGAACATTGGCCGCGCTCAATAATTTAATCTTAAAGCAAATTCATCCTACCAAAAGAAGTTCCACTTCGTATTTGCTATTGATTCTTTGGTTTCCGGCACTCTACTATTTTAATCGCAAGGCGATGACAAAACAGATTAAGAATGATCCAGCTAATGAAAAGACCTATAGAGCGATATTTAAGTTAAACACATCGTTGAATGTGTTGTTGGGAAAACATTTGATTATGGAGTTTCAAAAGAACTAACTTGTCATTCCGGGTGAGTGGTCTATCTTAATTTACGCTGTCATTGCTGGGGAGTACCCAGTTTTAGTACTTAATTCATACTTCACCGAGACCCGCAATCCAGGCATACTATTTCGAGATCGCGGTTCTCGTTAAACATTCTTACCTACCGATTAAATTTTGCGCAATCGACCGCGAAGACCGCGAACCAGTTTGGTAAGACTCACCATTTTAATATATTACCGTTTTTTCTGAAAGCCGACTTCATCAAGAATAATAACTCCCGAAACCGTGCGATCGAATCGGAATTCAATTTTCTTTAGAGTAGATAATTTTAAATCAGGAAACTTTTGAACGAAGTAAGCTAGTGGTACTTGATAGTTGGCTAATGTTGGTTCCCATAAATCACCATACTGCTCAGCGTTTTGATTCTTTAGTTTTAAATAGTGAATCTCCCATCGGGGTAATAGCTGAATAACTTCGTTGGCACGCAACGATGCCACGGTTCCCAGTGAATCTTCAAGAATTATTGTAAAGTCTGTTTTACTATTCAGCGTGTCTAACTCCTTATCCGCTTCTTTTGCCTTATTAGCTTCCTTTTTCTTCTCCTCTTCCAGTTCCTTTGGATTGCCTTCACTCAGCGCAAAAACCAATAAATCATTTTCATTCAATAATTTATCCAATGCCATGTTTACAGGCAGATTAATTGTGTATGACGGGATTTCTTTTTCTGGATCAGATTTTTTCCAACCTAAAACAACAGCATTATTCGCTTGCTTATCTTTACCATCGCGATAAAGTAATTCAACTTCATGCCATACCTTTAATTGATTAGAAGAAATCGTTGTATGAACCGATGTGGTTGTTAAATCAATGTCGTCTTCATACCCGGCTACTTCTATAAACTGGTTGTCTTCAAAGCGGTTGAGATATTGAACTTCTGGCAACCAATTTTTCCCATAACTCCAATTCTCAAATAGAGGAATGTATTCTTTTTTACCACGAATTGTTGCTTCCAGAAAAGCAGAGATATAAACCTTGGCTGCTTGTTGTTGCGCTGCCTCCGTAATCAGGGGTTTCACATTCAACATCCAACTGTTTGGTGGCCTGCCATCTTGTTTCCAAACGGAATTAAATTGACCATGATTTGCACCTGGCATATAAAGTCCTGATTTGAAATAATATTTATCGTTATCAAAAGTAATACGTTCTACTTGCCGCATACCAAAAAAACTTGGCTCATCACTATCGTAACCTCCTTGCAACGTGAGATAATTGACATTACTTAACGTAAGCCTGCGCGTGTATCGTTTATCGGTCGGTGCCAATGAAATCAAGGAGCGAATATTAAAATGAAAATCAAACTTCAACAAAGCATTATCGGGATAGAAATCGAGATCATTGAAAGCGGCAGCAATGGCAATCGCTTCGCCACCACGCGAGTGACCAATCAATGCGATTTGATCGATATCTACTTTTCCGAAGAACTGATGATCTTTGGTTTGATTCCATTGACGCCACACGTTCAAGTGCTGCAACAAAAGCCATCCGCGCGTTTGCATTTCCTTTCCGACAAAATCACCCGACCACGTTCCATTCACAAAATTTTCGTCTACGGATACAACAATGAACCCACGACTGGCAAGCAACTCACCTAAGTAGGCATAGCCAGGATCGGAATATTCTTCCATTACATGATTGCCATGCACCACTAACACTAATGGATATGTTCCTTCACCTTCTGGATACCAAACACTTCCGTTCAATGGAAATTGGTTTACCCCGAATCCCCAATACCACTCTCGCATTTTTTTCTTGAACCCTTTCCATTCAGGCAACAACAATGAGGCATCTACACTTGGCGTAATCAGGTTTACGTTTTTACCATACTCTTCCCGCCTCTTGTTATTTCCGCTTCCATAAAAAATATGCTTTACCTGATAGTTTCCGATTGCAGCAGGGTTTTCTAAGTCTAAGGGTTTAGGCAACAGGGCGTTCGCTATTTCTCGCTCTTTCAAATCATAGTTGCCATCGTTGATCAACCACATAATACTTCCACCCATGGCAATGCACCACGTCACTATTGTCAAGGAAAAAAATACTTTCTGTGTCTTTGAAAACGAAGCTACGCCAGCCGGGATAAGCAACCCTATAAAACCACATACTAAAGCGGTAAGCAGTATTAATAAAATACTTGCGCCATAAAAAATAATATCGGGCAAGCCAAAAAATGAGTGTACACAAACAAGTGTAATTAGTGTTGATAGAAATGCTATGACAATAGAAATCGGGAGTTTTACAAAGAGTTTTCGCAGCCACCACAAAATGAATCCTGCTAGTAGTAAGACAAGCCCACCTAAAATCAGACCCATAAATGAATTAACAAGGATGGGTAGGCCAGAATTAAAAAAGTATCCCGTAAGGGTAGCTAAAAAAAGAACAAATAGGATTGTGCCCATGGCAACTCCCTTCCACCATGCAGAGGGAAAGAGTGAGTAGATTTTTTTTATCACACGTCAGGTAAATTACATTTTGTAAAAAGTAAGCAAATTAACAACTACATAGTTCCAAAATGTGATCAATGGTTGCTAATGGGCGTGGAGAATTTAGGTCTAACCTAAACGGATAGAGCTCAAGAATTTTAAGAATTTATTTTAATTGGCTTTACAAATGTCTATATCCTGTTGGATAGCCTATTCCAATTTCAATAATCCAATTCTAATTGGATTAAATCTTTAAGGAGATGTTGAGTCACCGGCCCGGGCCTTCCGTCCCCAATAACGGCTTCATTCACCTTCACAATGGGCACAATCCGTTTAGTGGTGCTGGTAAGAAAAGCCTCTTTGGCTGTCAGCAACTCCTGCATGCTAACAGTTCCTTCCTGAATTGTATACGGCTTGCCAGACAAACTCAAAATATTTTTTCGTGTGATTCCATGGAGTACCCGATCAGCAGGAGTTACTAGCACCCCATCATCTCTTACAATAAAAATATTGCATCGCGGAAATTCAGAAACCTGTCCGTTCAAATAGTACAACACATCGGCTGCCTTTTCTTCTTTCACCTGATTTTGCAACCAAATTCCCATAATGTAATTGATAGACTTAACGTGGGGAAGATCGCGTACATATTCGTGGGTAATGATTTTAATTCCCTTCTCCAGGTATTCCGCACTGGGCATGGTGAGCGCGTGCAGCGTGATAATCAAGTTGGGCGTGGTTAGTTCATAGCCATCGGGCGAATAGCCACCCGTAAGAATTAATTTAATTCCTGAATCAGTTAATCCATTCTTACCGATCAATTCATGAATTATTTTTTTTAATTCCTCCCGCGACTGCGATACTTCAAGTCGCATGAACGCAGCCGAACGATAAAACCGATCCAGATAATCATCTATAAACAGAGGCTTACCATTTACTGCCTTTAAGAAATCAAAAATTCCATAGCCGCGTTGAGTGGCCAGGTCGCTCACATGAATAAACGTTTTATCGGTCGGCAGAAATTGATTGTTGAAAAATGAATACATAAATTATTTAATAGCATTATACTTTTTTAAGATAGTGATCACTTCCTGCTTTGGTAAAGCTTTGATCGTATGTCCTTCAAATCCTTGTATTGATTCGGCAGCAAACAAGGAGTTAATAATAGCTTCTTCTGTGGCTTCAATGACAGCCATGAACAGCGGAGACATTTCATCATTTCGAAGTATCGTGTTTGTTTGAGTCCGTTCTTTGGAATCATGTTTCACCCGCAGCGAAGCATCCGTTGAAAAAGCAATTACATAATCACCACTGCCATTGGATGCGATTCCCCCGGTTCGGGCTAAACCCATCATGGCACGCTTTGCCATTCGTTCTAAATTGCGGGCATCAAGCGGAGCATCAGTCGCGATCACCATCATACAAGAACCATCTGCTTTATCCATCAATTGATCGCTCAAATAAAATTGTTTTATCTCTTCTCCTACAGGCACGCCATCAATTTGTAACACCCCACCAAAATTAGTCTGCACCAAAACACCTATTGTATAACCTCCTGATTTTGCTGGCAATACTCTTGAGGATGTACCGATGCCACCTTTAAATCCAAAACAAACCGTACCCGTTCCTGCACCCACATTTCCTTCTTTCACCACACCTGCCTTCGCGTTTGTTATTGCATCCAACATGTGTTGTTTCTTTACATGGCGTCCACGAATATCATTTAGGTAGCCATCGTTGGTTTCACCCACTACAGCATTAACTGATTGTACGTTTTCATTGCCTTTTTGATTAAGGGAATATTCAACAACGGCATCAATTGCGGTGGCAACATTTAAGGTATTTGTGAGTATAATGGGTGTTTCAAGATTGCCTAGTTCCATAGCCTGTGTGCTGCCGGCCAGCTTACCAAAACCATTACCCACATAAATAGCAGCTGGTACTTTCTCTTGAAAAATATTTCCTTCATGGGGAAGGATCGCGGTTACGCCCGTGCGGATTGAGTCACCTTCTATCAGCGTGACGTGCCCTACCTTTACTCCAACCACATCGGTAATTGAATTTAAATTTCCAGGAGTCAGTACGCCAATTTTTACACCTGCATCCCGAACTCTTTTCTGCGCAAACATTGGTGAAATACTTATCGCAACTAGTAATATAGCTGTTAATAATCTCATAGATCAATTTTTTTAATCCGTTCAACAATTTCTAACACAGCCGGGCACACTAACGTATTCTTATAAGTGAGATCCATTATCTGTACCATCTTCTTTCTGTTCGTGTGTGGATACTCGCGACACGCCTTCGGGCGACTATCATAAACCCTACAATAATTATCCGAACCCAGAAATGGGCATGGCGATGATTTCAATACGTAATCTTTGTCTTCATCAATGCGTAGGTATTGATCAATAAACTCACTGGGTTTCTGTCTTAAACTCTTCGCTACGCGCTCAATATCCGTTTGATAAAAAATAGGACTTGTCGTTTTACAGCAATTCGCGCAAGTGAGGCAATCAATTTCTTCAAACACTTCGTCATGAAGCTTATGAAACTCATCGTCCAGCTTTCGTGGATCTTTCTTGCGGAGTGCACCGAGAAATTTTCTATTTTCGGGAGCTTTATTTTTTGATTTCACGCGAAAACGATCCAGATCCATGAACGTAAAGGTAAAATCTTTTGTAGTCAGTTATGCAGAAAGATAACTGATTTAAAACCGATCCTTATCTTTGACTTCTATGATTAATACGTCCGTCCTGTTAGCCAGTATCAATCGCCATATCACGCTAGAACCAGCTGATATTGTTCTCTTCACCGCCATGCTCCAACCCGCCCAGATAAAACAAGGAGAGTTTATTGAAACCTCGGGCACCGTAACACCGCACTTTATACATGTGCTTTCCGGATGCTTAATGACCTATTACTCGGACAAAAACGGGCATGATCATGTTATTCAATTTGCCATGGCTGGTTGGTGGACGGGTGATCTGCACAGTTTCACAGAACAAGTTCCCTCCATTTATTCAACGCGAGCGCTTGCCGATAGTGAAGTGCTTTACTTACCTAAAGCAGATATGGATCGTTTACTTGCCGAAGTACCAAAGTTTGAGCGCTTCTTCCGCATCCTTTTCCAAAATTCATTGGTCACGCATCAGCAGCGCATTATTCAAAACTTTTCGGCCAATGCCGAAGAGCGCTACGAAAACTTCCGTAAGAAATATCCCTCGCTTGAGCAATACGTACCCCTTAAATACATTGCCTCATACTTAGGATTTACACCTGAATTTCTTAGTAAAATCCGCAGGAAGCAGCTGGACCGTTAGTTTTCTTAATCTAGTTCAAGAAAGAAAATTTGTTTCTTAATCTGGTTCAAGGTGAGGCGGCATGCAAGCCCTTTACCTTTGTAGTACAAATAGAAAATATATTTATTCATTTTAAACAACATTAATTATGTCAACACAAGTAGCAGTAGCAACAAAATGGGGTATTGACCCGACACACACGGAAGTTCAATTCAAAGTAAGACACCTGGTGATCTCCACCGTAACCGGATTTTTCAAAAAATTCAGCGGCAGTGTAGAAAGCGATAGCGATGATTTTGATGGCGCTCAGGTTTCTTTCAGTTTAGATGTAAATAGCATTGACACCAATCAAGCTGATCGTGATGGTCACTTAAAATCACCCGACTTTTTTGCAGCAGCAGAATATCCAACCATAGACTTCGAGGGTACACTAAAGAAAAATAAACTAGTAGGTGATCTTACAATCCGCGGAACAAAAAAGAATCTTACGCTTGATGTAGATTTTGGTGGCATCATGGTAGACCCTTATGGAAATACCAAAGCAGGGTTTGAAATCAATGGCAAGATAAACCGCAAAGAATTTGGATTAAACTGGGGAGCCGTGACTGAAGCAGGTGGAGTAGTTGTGGGCGATGAAGTGAAACTTCATATTAACGCGCAGCTCGTAAAAGGATAATTCCTATTAATAATTCTAAACAAAAGATCCTACCCTTCCGGTGGGATCTTTGTTTTCAATCCAACAGTTCTTACATCTAGAGCGGAGAAGACAATTATAAACAAACCTACTTCAACGTCTCTCGAATCCCCTCTTTATAACTGGTAGCATTTTCATTTAAAAAGGCTTGGACTTTACTGCTATCAAAGATGTAGTCGTTTTCAAATTGGTACATCATTTCAACTAACTCACTAAGTACCGGAACAAACACACCCAATAGACGGACCCCCCACTTCGGCAACGACTGTATTTTTTTACCTGCATTGTTTAAAATTTCATTTGCCGTCCGCACATAATCCTCACCGGTAATTTTATCAGCATTCGTTAACGCATGCCACGTCTGGTTAAAGGCCGCTTCCGAGTTTCCTAAGATGGCTGTTGTTTTACCCGCATCGGGTGTGTAGGTGAAGGTGTGTATCTTCTTTGGGTCGCCCAACCATTGTGCAGCTTTACCTGCTTTCAACCGCTCGTTTACGGAAGCGTGTGTCATACTAAGCAAGGCACCCGGTCCGTAAAAGTCGGCCGCGCGCACAATGAGGCTGGTAATATTGCCGGTTTTAGTTTCGTCCAGCAACATGGTGGCAATTTTTGCACGCACTTCGCCTTTCTTGCTGTTAGGGTTAAAGGGCGTGTTCTCGGTCATCACCCCATCAACATGTCCGTAACTATATACATTATCAAAGAACACCAATTTGCTGCTATGCTTTTTACAGGCTTCAATGGTATTGCGCATCACAATAGGCCAATCGCGCTGCCACACTTTTGTCTCGTATTTCAACCCCGCTACTAAATACACGATCTCGCTTCCCTTCACAGCCGCTTCGGTTTGTTGATAGTTTAGCAAATCGGCTTTTACCAACTCATCGCTGGCGTTTACTTTTTGTGGATTGCGACCGACTTGTCGAATTTGGCTAGTAAAGCGTGGCAAGTGCTTAGAAACTTCTTTGCCTATGACTCCGTTTGCTCCAAGGATGGTTTGCATATGCGTTTAGTAATTAGTCGTTTAGTAGTTCAAATTATTTTGGGAAGGTAGCAAAATGTTTTTTGTGTACTCTTTGGCGGTTATTGCAGGCGAGATAAGAAATTTCAATCATTAAATCAGAAATAATTCGAGACCGGCAATGTCAGCACTGGGATTCTGGGTCTTGTTATAGATTGGGTTATAATTACACAAACCTTCAATTCGCCCGGAATGAACATGCTGGAGCGGAAAGATTGTCTACTTTAGAGCGTACTCTATCGATAACATATACCTTGATACGGGCAGAAGCGACACTTCTCAGTAAACGGAGTTTGATCAAATACCTGGGCGGGATCATACAATTCCTCCAGCAATTCTTTTAAGTGAATTTCAAACTCGGGCAGCAAGGCATTTACATCTCCTACCCATTGTCTGTTCATGGTTAACCCAAATTGAAACGAGTCATTAAATAAATTAAGCCGGTTGATTAGGCCCGGAACAATTTTAGCATCGGCTGCTGATACAGCGCGATTGTTTTTATAGAGCAAGGCATACATCAGGGTTTGAAAAGCCGCCTTTCGGGTTTTCTCATCGCGCAAAAACAAAGACGGAATGTTTTCAAAATCAAGTTTATCCTGCCCGGTTTTATAATCAATGATGCGCACTTCATCGCCCTTTCTATCTACCCGATCAATCGTGCCACCCAGTACCACAAAGCCAGGTGCATGCTTAATCTTTGCATTATATAATAACCCCGAAAGTTCAACGGCTTCCATCACAAAAGGCGCGCGTTGTTTATCCAACTCCATAATACGCCTGATGAATTTCCAGATCACCTCGCGTACAATCAGCCCCTGCCCTTCGTAGGTAACTTTTCTGCCAGGCTCTAAATGATAGGCTTCTGAAAAAACCTGATCAATGAGTTTACTAAACACAACTTCGTGATTGTCGAAATCGCCAAGTTCTACCAATTTATTTTTCTTCTTTTCAGCGAGCTGTTTATAAAAACGCTCCATCACTTTATGGAAAAAATCTCCCAACACGCGGGCATCCAGATCTTCTTCCACTTCGCGGGCTTCTTTAATGCGTGCGATGTAATTGAAATAAAATTTCAACCGACATTCCAAATATGTATTTAATGCTGAAGGCGAAATGCCCCGGAAGTATCGATTGCCAACATTCAGGTTGGCCAGCAAGCTTAAAATCTTTTCATCTTTTTGAATGGTGATGGGATTGATAGCTGCCGGTTGAATTGAATTATGTAACGCAAACCTCTCGATTTTCAACCCACTTTCATAGATTAGTTGCTGCAGGTAGCGACTCATTTCGCCTTGCCCCAACACATCAGTTTCCGAATTATAAAAAAGAAAAACGTTTTCAGCACGTTGCAATACACGATAAAATAAGTAGGCGTACATGGCATCCTGATGTTCAATAGTTGGCATGCCATACGCCTTGCGAATGTTATAAGGAATGTAAGAACCTTTATTGCCAAAAGCCGGAAAGGCTCCTTCATTCAATGAAAGAATAACTACGTTTTTAAAATCCAGATTTCGGGTTTCCAACACCCCCATTACCTGCAAGCCCTTTAAAGGTTCGCCTGTGAATGGAATTTTTTCTGCTCGAACCAATTGCTTTAATAGTCGCAAAAAAGATTTCAGCGATTTGTTGCTCTCTTTCGTAGTAACTTCTTCATCACTCTCCACACTGCCCACTACTGTTCTCATACGATTCAGTAGTTTCATAAACTGAATAGCATACTCACGATCAAAATCAGTAAGACTTTCCAACGAGCCGATCTCGGTAATGATCTCGGAAAGATAAGCCAACGGAATGTGTGACGATTTTTTAAAAATCAATCGATGAACAGGTACGGCCGTTGCCAAAAAACTTTCCGGAATGCGTACCCAATTATGCATCAGAATTTCTTTACGCTTCGCATTGGCTTCAGGCGCACCCGCGGCTACAATGTAAGGATGGCCCAGCAACGCCAACACTTGTCGATGATTAAAATAATCCTCCCGTCTAGCAATCTGAAGCTCCACCAACAACTCAATCAAATTAAACAGGGGCGTGTTACTCAGAGAAAAACCCATGGTTACATTCAACTTCTGCACACTACCCGCAATGCCATGCAACACCGGCATCAATAACTTTTCATCGGGCAGCACAATAAGTGTATCCTCCGGCACCATTCCTTTCTTAAGTTCGGCATCAATAATTTGTGCCATCAACTTCGTTTGCCCCACAGGCTGTGGTGAACTGAACAACTTAACTGACTTTTGCTTCCTGAAATTAGAAGGAAAGCCTTCAGTTAACGTATCTTTTAAAATAGGATGCTGTTGATATTCCCTAATAAACCGGCCTGCCTCTTGCCGATCGTTATTCACATAATAATCATCGCCATCCCAATACACTTTGCTACCGAGGCCAACAAAGTGCTCTATGATTTTTTCTTCAGCTTTGGTTAGCGCATTGAAGCCTACAAATTTTAATTCAATGGGATTTCGCTTGATCGTCTCCGTCTTTATTCCTTCTGCTACACTTCTGTGCAACATGCCTTCATAGGCAAGGCCTTCAGCTTCTAACTGTGCCCGAAATGTTTTATAGAGTTCGAAGAGTTTTATCCAAACCTCGATAAACTTCATTTTGTTTTGATTCAGGGTTTCATCAAAGCTGCTCCAAAACTCTCGCAGAAATTTTCGTTGTTCATCGGTGAGGTAATCAAAACTGGAATCGAGCTCCTTTTGATTCCTAAGGTCTTTAAAGAGTTGTTCGGCATTCACCAAGTATTTATCTACTTCATCAAAATCGCGAAGCAACATATCGCCCCAAAAATAAAACTGATCGAACGGTTCACTATGCGCACCCGCTGCATTGATTATTTGCTGATAACTGGCATGTAGGCGATGTACCAACTCTAATTTATCAGGCACGCGAACTGTTGCCATTTGCGAAATAAAATCCTCAATGGTGATCAGGTTTGGCGCAAACAACGGTTGCGTAATTATTTCGCTCAAATGTTTTCTAAAATACAACGCGGCCCTTCGGTTTGGAAACACGAGGGTGACTCCATCCCAAGAAGGATTTTCTTTATTCAGTTTTACTGCTAACTCTTTTAGAAATGATTCCATGCTAAAATCCTAACCCTAATTGTTTGTCGTCCTTCTTTTTACTTCGGCTTGTCTTACCCGGTGGCACTGAAACCACATCGCCCGTTTTGGTATAAAGCAAATACCCTTCTACTTCCGTGAACTGCATTTGATGTAAGATGTTGATGTATTCCAATACCTGATGTTGATCAGCCTTGGCTGGTTCACCGGTTTTGAAATCGATAATCACCGCTTTCTTTCCCTGAGTCAATAACCGATCGATCCGATTGTCGCCACCACCTGGTAAAATTAAGGGCACCTCCGTACGTACATTCCAGGGTTCTGAAAACCATGAGGAGATCAAAGGATTTGCTAACAACTCTTCAAGCAACTCAAATACGCGGGGTCTTTCTTCCCGTGAGATTAGGCCTTCGTCCACCAGTTTTTCCAATATCTGCTGCCACTCCTCTTTATACTTCAGTTTAGAAAGAATGGAATGGATGTAAATTCCATATCGAACTTTCTGAAATGTTTCACTTTCTGTTCTCTGAAAATATCCTTTTGATGTTTGGCGGATCACCAACTGATCACGCCAGCTTGTGGAAGCATACCTGGTTAAATCAATGGGAGTAGATGTAAGCCGGGGTTTCTTTTCAATAGCTGCGATCCACTTCCCTGACTGCCAGGTTTGTGTTAGTTTGTCCCACCCAGACTGTAATTCGATCGACTGCTGCAAGCCATCAATCAGCAAACGACCTATATTTTTTTTGCCACCACCGGGCACCATCACAATCAAACCGTGCTCGGCACGGGTAAGTGCAACATATAACAAATTCAGATTATCCAAGTAACTGCGACTGCGCTCTTCGCGATAATAATCCGCGAACAAAGTTTCATCTAAAGTGCTTGAATACTTTACTGGCAAGTAACCCGCTTTATCAAATGGAATTTCATCAGCACTCACCCAAAGGTTTGGATTACGCCCGGAACCATGATCCAATTCCCAAGCACAAAAAGGAATGATTACATATTTAAACTGTAGGCCTTTCGATTTGTGTACTGTTAAAATCTGCACAGCATCGACTTCGCCTGATACCTGAATTGACTTTTTCCCTTTTATTTCGTCCCACCATTCCAAAAACACACCAATATCGTTGCGTTCACGATTTGTAAACTCCAACACCAGATCCTGAAAAGATTGCAAGTAGCCGAGTTCTCCCGTTACTTTTCCCAATGAAAATAACTCGATCAACGATTCTGTTAACTCATAAAGCGGCATTTTTTTTAGGGTAGTCTTTCGCTTTGAAAAACCCTCCGGCAAATTATTTTCAAAGTCAACCTGATTGGCGACTGTAAATACTTCTGTAAGCGGTCGATCCTTTTCATGTATTCTGGCGTGTTCATAGCCAAGTTGCGCTCTCGCTATAGCATCTTCTGGATTTAATAAATAACGTAATGCGCTAACGAGCAGATTCACGGAGCTGGCACCATCCAACCGAAGCGATTCATTGGAAACAACTTCGTAACGGCAATCCGGTTTTGCCTGATCCGAATTTTTATAGTCAAGCAGATGCTTTACAATCTGTTGCCCTTCAAAATTGTAGCGAACAAGAATAGCAATATCCTTCAACGATATCCCTAAACGCTGCAGCCTTTCTAAATAAACCGGCACTTGTTCCATGGCGGCAACCTGCCATTTAATATCTTCTTCATCTTTGAAAACAGTAACAGATACAAACCCGGTTTCCTTCTTATGCAATTTCTGTTCTACATCCTGATAAGCATCTACTGAAATTACTTTTCCGGTTTCGGCCGCAACAATTGTGGCCAGGGATTTAAACAATTGATTATTAAAAGATACTACTGCCTCTGCGCTTCTATAATTGTGATTAAGATCTTTGGTGTTTATCCGATGTGCGCCAACTTCTTCTTCTACCTGCTGCTGCAACAAATTTAGATCGCCCCCACGCCAGCGATATACCGCTTGTTTTACATCGCCCACTACCATGCTTTGAAAGCCCTGATCCAACCCATTGGTGAGTAAGGGAAGAAAATTTTTCCATTGCAATCCAGAAGTATCTTGAAATTCATCGATCAGATAATTGCGATAAAATGAACCAACCTTCTCGTAAATAAAAGGCGTATCGCTATCCCGAATCACACCATTTAAAAAGCGGGGTGCATCCGCCAGCAGCATGATGCCATTCTCATCTTTATACTCTTTAAGCTTTCGCGAAATATCGATGATTAATCCGAACGAATAAAAGTTATTCAAGGCGACATCAGCAGAAATCGCGGCTTTGTAGTTTTTCTCCCTGTACTCCAGCAAGTCAAGCAGAATCGGAATCAGTTTTTCTTCCGCCAATCTCATCATCAAGCCTGCGTGCTTTGTATCCTTGCCCGGAAAATTTTTGCTGATCTGGTAATCCCCCAAGGGTCGCTTGCCTAAAGCCGTTACATCAAAATCGCTAACCGATTGGATTCTTGAAATTTTCTGGAACCATCCATACACGCCACCATTCGCGTATTTAAAATCATCACTTGTCAATCCATTTTGTTGAATAATCGCAATTGCTTCTTTCGCTTTAGTCGCTACCGCTTTTACAAACTCAAACTTTCGCTTTCTAAGTTTAGTCAATAAGTCCGGAAAGAAATTAGTGACTGATGTTATCTTCTCTACCTCTTCTTCAATCTCCCGATATTCTTCTTTAAAAATTTCTTCTGAAAATTTGATCAGGCTACTGCGAACATCCCATGCTCGTTCATTTACAAGATTTTCGTTGGCAAACTCAACAACCCATTTGGTTAGCTGCTCATTGCTGCCTAATTCATCGATCAAATTATCGATTACCTCCTCCATCACTGGCTGTTGCTCCACCTCCAACCGATAGTCACCCACCAAACCAGCTTCACGCGTAAATGAGCGGATCACTTTTTGGAAAAAGGCATCAATGGTGCTAATGGAAAACTGGGAGTATTTATGAAGGATATCGGCCTGCACCTCCTGCGCATACATTTGAAATGTGGATGCATCCAACCTAAGTTCGGTGCGCAATTCGTCCGAGAGATCATTCTCACGACCATTGGCGAAGTCATCCAGATAAGCCAGAATGCGATCCTTCATTTCCTGTGTTGACTTGTTGGTGAAGGTTACGGCCAGAATGTGCTTGAAATAATCGGCCCGCGACTTAAGCGCCAATTTCAAATATTCCTTAGCCAGTGTTCGCGTTTTACCCGAGCCAGCCGAAGAGCGATAAATGGAGAATGTCTTATCCAAATCAGAAAAGGAAATACTAAGCTACGAGTTACGAATTTTGAATCACAACCCATAGTTTTTAGAGATGATCTAAATTTCATATCTTGAAGGATTAACGGCATGAGAAAACTCTACTTCTTTCTACCTAAAGTATTCTACTCATTCCCGATTCAGTTATTACTCAATAACTTGAGACGCAACCATGTACTGATTCTTTGCTGGATTATCCTGTTTGCCATGATAACCGGTAACTTCGGGAAATACCTGGGCATCCCTTATCTTTTCCTCGATCCGGAATACCTGAATAAAGTGAGCTTCATAAGCTTCGGCATTATGGGGCTATTGACAGCTGGTTTTACCATTGCCTTTCACATCACTTGCTACATTTCGGATGGGCATCGATTTTCTTTCATTGGTTCTGTGGCTCGCCCTTTTAAAAAGTTCTCGATCAACAACAGTATAATTCCAGCGGCTTTTATTCTCACCTACATCTATCAGATAATAGGTTTTCAAATCAATAACGAATACTCCTCCAATTTTGAACTGGCTCGTAACCTGACCGGTTTTTTCGCGGGTTACATCTCTATGACTTTGTTATTTGATGTCTATTTCCGCTTTACCAATAAAGACATTTTTAAATACGTGGTTTGCCGGATAGATGAAAAAATAAAACAAAATGTAAAAGTGACGCGTGCCAGCGCCATGAAAAAACTTGACATTGTTCGAAAAAAACAGGTACGTGTTGATTACTTTCTTGATGGATTCTTTCGCATCAGGCCTGTGGAGTCAAATTCATTTTACGATAAAGAAACTGTACTTCAGGTATTTGATCAGAATCACTTTAACCTTGTAGTAATTGAGCTATTTATTTTTGCGATGGTTTTAGTGCTTGGCATTTTTAAGGATTATCCAACCTTTCAAATACCCGCAGCCAGCAGCTTCATGCTCTTTCTAACAATTTTTGTTATGCTCTCTGGGGCCTTTTCGTATTGGTTTGGTGGCTGGTCGGCTACAGCCGGATTAATCATTTTCATGTTCGTTAATCATTTGGTTGGAGAAGATTTCTTTTCAAAAAAATACGAAGCCTTTGGTATGGATTATGGGGTTCACCCTGCTGAGTATTCGATCGCATCGCTACAAAAACAATTGGACAGCAGTGCGATGGAAACCGACCGGCAGGAAGTTTTAGTTCAGCTAAAGAATTGGAAAAGTAAGTTCGACCCCACATCAAAACCCAAAATGATTTTTCTATGTGTCAGTGGCGGTGGCAAACGCGCCTCGCTATGGACACTTACCGCCCTACAAACTGCCGACAGTCTTACCCAAGGTAAATTGATGGAAAGTAGTGTATTGATTACCGGAGCTTCGGGCGGATTGATAGGAGCCAGTTATTTTCGGGAATTAAAACTTCGCGAAAAACTGGGTGAACCTATTAAACCCGTAGCGGATATCCATCGACAAAAAATTTCAAGCGACAATTTAAACCCGCTCATTTTCAGTTTGCTGGCCAATGATTTATTTATGGGCTTTACCAAATTTGAATATGCCGGAAAAGCTTACGAACGCGATCGCGCTTATACGTTTGAGGCACAATTAAATCAGATTACGGAAGGATTAATGGATAAACCCATTCGTGCGTATGCCGAAGTGGAAAATCAAGGGCTTGTTCCCATGGTTATTCTCACGCCTACGGTTGTGAATGATGGCCGTAAAGTATATATCGCTTCGCGGCCGGTTTCCTTTATGAATCGGGAAGTGTTGAATCTTAAAGATTACAGTCAGGTTAAAGTAAGCGGCATCGACTTTCAACGATTCTTTGAAGAACAAGATTCTAAGGACTTACGGTTTCTTTCCGCGTTGAGAATGAGTGCAACCTTTCCCTACATTACTCCTAATACAACCTTGCCCACCGAACCTCCCATTCAAATTATGGATGCGGGTATCTCTGATAATTTCGGTGTATCGGACGCTGTTCGTTTTCTTTATGCGTTTAATGAATGGGTTTCGGAAAATACTTCGGGGGTAATCTTTATTTCCATTCGCGATTCACCGAAACTAGCAACTATCTCAGCTAAAAAAGGCCAAACCATTATTGACGATATGACTCAACCCATCAGCAGCGTGTACAATAATTTCGAAAACTTTCAAGACATCACCAGCGATATGCTTATCGGGCAGGCGCACTCGTGGTTAAATGTCCCCATCGACCGTATTGATTTACAATACCAATCTGATAATTATTTACCGTTGCTTAAAAAGATGGACAGCATCCGGCAAAACAGCGCACGAGCGTCATTGAGTTGGCGACTTACCACCCGCGAAAAATATGCGGTGAGCAGTAGCATTAACTCGCAACGCAATACTGAAGAACTTCAGAAACTCGTCAAGTTGTTAAAGTAGACTATTGCCTGCGCAACACGTGTCCACTTCGCACCCCCGTGTGCTTACCCTGATCGACAACCACCTCTCCATTTACTAACACGTAAGAAAATCCTTTAGAGTAGGCATGCGGTTTAGAAAACGTAGCCGCGTCTCCTACCTGCTTTTCATCAAAAACGACAAGGTCGGCAGCCATGCCTTCGCGTATCAGGCCCCGATCACGTAAGTTAAATTTTTGGGCAGGCAAGGAAGTCATTCTCCTAATTGCTTCCTCTAATCGAATAACTTTTTGCTCTCTTACATAGCGACCCAACACCCTAGCATTCGTTCCGTAGGCTCTTGGGTGTGGCATGCCCGCTCCAAACTTTGCTATACCTGCATCGGAGGCAAACATATTGAATGGGTATTGAAGAATTCGAATTAAATCCTTCTCATCCATACTAAAATAAACCATTTGTGTGCGATTGGTAGCATCCACCATTTCTAAAATTGTTTCTGCTTCCTGCATGGGTTTGGCGCTGCGTCCTTTCAATTTATTGATTTCAGAAATATTCTTTCCATTGTACGTAGTATCGGGAGGGTAGCGTGCCACCAATGCATAACTATAACTTTTCAACTGTTTGTTCTTCAAGTTTTCAACCATCTCATTCTTTATTTTTATTCGCGTTGCCGGATTATCAATTCTCATTCTCATGGAATCGCGACCGCCACCAAATACCCAGGTAGGAAGTGTGGTGTCTAACGTAGTACTACTGGCTACATAGGGATACTGGTCGATAGTAACATCAAGTCCTTCAAGTCGGGCATTCTCCACAAGTCTGATTGTTTCTGTTGAGCGGCCCCAGTTTGGTTTATACGTGACCTTAAAATGAGAAATCTCTACCGGAATTTTTGCTTCCCTACCGATGTTGATGGCTTCATTCACGGCTTCGGTTACTTGATCGCCTTCATCACGAATGTGTGAAGCATAAACACCTTGATGTTGTGCCGCCACTTTTGCCAGACCAACCACCTCCGGGGTTTTTGAATAGGTTCCAGGCACATAAATCAATCCGGTTGACATGCCCACTGCACCTTCTTGCATGGCCTTTTCAATCAGCTGTTGCATGCGCTCCTGTTCTTCTGCGGTTGGATCGCGCTGCAAATCACCCATCACTGCCCTGCGCACGGTATTGTGCCCAATCAATGTGGCAACATTGATTGATGTTTTTAAAGAATCAAGCCTTAAAAAGTATTTGGCGATATCAACATGAGAACCACCACAATTACCGGTAACCACCGAAGTTACACCATCGTAAATAAAATTATCTGCAGTAGGTGTTGTCGATTCCCCGCCTTCGATATGGGCATGCACATCGATAAAACCGGGAGCTACAATAAGACCTTGTGCATCGATTACTTTTGCAGCGGCACTTTTGTTAAGACTACCTACTTTAACAATTTTTCCTTGCGAAATACCTACATCTCCATAAAACCAGGAGTTACCAGTTCCATCAACAATTTTTCCATTCCTGATCAGGACATCATACGATTGTGAAAAGGCAATTTGGCTAAGATGTAAAATGGAGAGTAAAAAAAATATGCGCATGGTTTTTTATTTGGAAGATAGACAATCCGAAATTAAAACCCAAAGTGATTTTATCTCAACGAAATTGTGATGTTAATTTGATCCTGATAAAAAAATGTGGTTGCTTTACTTCTGTGGCGTTACGTAAAATTGACCTCTCGCATATTTGCCTTGATTCCGTCAGGTAAAACTCTCTAACGAAAAATGCTAAAAAAGACGAAACAAAAGATCCTTCTTTTTTATCGGCTGTTGAGACGCGCGCTCACTGATCAGATAATAAGCCACGGCAAGTTTACTCTATTCAATGTGTTACGCATTACTTATCGGGTTAGTAATACACTGATACCCTTTGCTACGTTGGCTGCTGTAAGCTTAGTGATTTATGATTTTGGGTTCAATCCTTTTTATAGTCATGATACAAGACTGTATTCCATTCTTTTATTGGTTTTGCTGAGCTTTAAGGTTCTGTTTGTTATTCGCTTTATTTCCGAGTGGGTAGAAGTAAAAAAAATAAAAGCACACGTCTATAATTTTTCTTTAGTTATTCTCGTCTATTTTCTCCACTACCAAGTAAGAAAAATAATTGCTACCGATACAGGAGCCACAGCAGACTTATTGATACGAAAACTTATTTTTTACTCGGGAATTCTATTTCTGTTTCTGACAGAAGCTAGTGGGTTATTAAAGTACCTTTATCGCAGAAGACAAAACACCGCGTTTATCTTTATTGTAAGCTTTGCAGTTATTATAGTTGTTGGTGCACTTCTTCTTATGTTGCCAAAAGCAACAATTGGAGGCATAAGTACAATTGATGCCTTTTTTACTTCGGCCAGTGCCGTATGTGTTACCGGTCTCACGGTTGTCAATACTGCTACACACTTCACAGGTGTTGGAAAAATAATTATCCTCTTTCTGATGCAAGTGGGAGGATTGGGTATAATGACATTTACTGGTTTGTTAGCCTACCTGGCAGCTGGCTCGGTTTCATTTCATAATCAAATGGCACTGAAGAGCATGGTAAGCAGCAAGCGCATGAGCAATGTAATGGACATTGTAGGGCGAATCATTTTAGTGACCCTTTTCTTCGAAGCCATCGGTGCTTTTTTGATTTATATCAGTATCGATGAAAATCTATTTCCTCAAAAAGAGCAACGAGTTTTCTTTTCTATCTTTCACGCTGTTTCGGGATTTTGTAATGCGGGATTTTCAACGCTTCCCGATGGTCTACACGAATCGATCATTCGATTCAACTATCCCGTTCATTTGATTATCGCTGTTCTTATTATTTTGGGGGGAATGGGTTTTTCCATTACGTTCAATGTATACTCTTTTATTAGAACCAAGGCAACCAATATCCTCAATAAGCTTCTTAAAAACCCTACGCAGGAATACTACACACGTCTTATTCAGGTTAACTCGAAAATCGCACTCGCTACCACGTTTATCCTATTGATCTTTGGATTCATCACTTACCTTATCTTCGAACAAAATGCTTCCCTTGCCGAACACCCTACCTTATTCGGCAAACTTGTAACTTCATTCTTTGGTTCCGTTACACCGCGCACTGCCGGCTTCAACACCGTTGACCTTACCCAACTAACCCTTCCAACCGTTATGATTTATCTGTTTCTTATGTGGATTGGGGCATCCCCATCATCCACAGGTGGCGGAATAAAAACAACAACGGCTGCAGTTGCCTTCTTGAACCTTCGTTCCATCATTTATGGAAAGAATAAAACGGATGTATATCGGACACAAATTGCCGAACAATCTATTAATAAAGCTTTCGCAGTTATACTGATCTCCTTGTTGATTATTGGCTTGGCTGTACTTCTTATTGCTGTGAAAGACGGGGAACACGGTCTCCTAAAAATTGCTTTTGAGGCTTTCTCTGCTTTTAGCACCGTAGGACTTACGCTTGGCATCACCTCCGAACTTTCTGATACCAGTAAAATTGTTTTACTCTTCACCATGTTTATAGGTCGTGTTGGGGCGCTTACGCTTTTAATGGCTTTTGTTACAGAAGTACAACGACAGCCATATCAATATCCTGTAGAAGAAATAATGTACTAACTTTATTGTTATGAAATTCATTGTGTTTGGAATTGGTAATTATGGAGCTTCATTAGCCAGTAAGTTGGTGGAGTTAGGTCACGAAGTCTTTGGGATTGATAGCGACCCTATTCGTACTGAAAAACTGAAGAACCGAATAACTTACACAGTAACTATGGACGTCACGAATCGCGATGCCATTCAGGATCTTCCTTTAAAAGAAGTCGATGCTGTGATTATCGGTATTGGTGAAAATGAGGGCACAATTATTTTGCTTGCGGCTTTGCTTAAACAAATTGGCGTCAAGCGGATCATCACTAGAGTGACATCAACGTTACAAAAAACTGTACTGGAAACTATGGGGCTATCCGAATTTGTATACCCGGAACAGAATTCAGCTGACCGGATGGCACATCAATTAAGTTTTGACGAGGTAATCGATTCGCATCGGGTGTGCGATCAATATCAGATTGTAGAAGCCAATGTTCCTGGTCGTTTGGTAGGTACTAAAGCTACCGATGTTGATTTTTTAAATGAGTACGAAATTCAATTGGTATCGATCAAGCGAAACTTTGAAGAGAAAAATATTTTAGGCGCTGCTCGAATGAAAAAACAAACGTTGGGAATTCTGACACCCAGCACTGAATTCCGAACCGGAGACACCTTAATTCTTTTTGGCGAATCCAAAAAACTAAAGGTCTTTCTTGAACATTAAAAATGGATTCAAATCTCTTTTCACAAAAAGTAATTTCGTTTCTCAATTCTCTTAGAATTCCTTCCCTTGCAAAAGGAGTAGAAGTACTCAATCCTTATAACAATCCTGAAATCTTTGAATTGTGTAAACAATTTTATAATCAGTACTATGGGGATTCAAATTCCAGAACGATTATCTTAGGAATAAACCCAGGCCGATTAGGAGCTGGATTAACGGGCATACCCTTTACAGATCCTATTAAACTGAAAGATGTTTGTGGGATTGATACTATGTTGCCAAGGAAAGCAGAACTTTCTGCTGATTTTATCTATCTGATGATAAAAGCCTACGGTGGCCCAGCAAGCTTCTATAAGAATTTTTATTTCAGCTCGGTATCACCTCTGGGCTTTACAAAAGAAGGCAAGAATTTAAACTACTACGATGATAAAAAGTTGACTAAACAACTAAATCCATTTATTCTTTCAAGTATCAACAAGCAATTACTATTTGGAATAGATAGAAAGACAGCGTATTGTCTTGGAGCGAGTGAAAACTATAAGTTCTTATCTACACTAAATGCGGAGCATCGCTTTTTTGAAAATATTATTCCGCTCGCCCATCCTCGCTTTATCATGCAATACAAAAGGAAAAATCTAAATAAATATCTTGATCAATACATTGAAGCCTTTCATCATTCCTGAAAAGATCGTTTCTTAATCATCCCGCCTTTAATATCGTTCACACTATTCTCCACGACAAAGGCTTCTTCATCAATTTTGGCTATCTCCGTTTTCAACCTTTGTAGTTCAAGACGAGTAACTACCGAATAGATTACATCTACATCATTGGCACGATGTCCCTTCTTGCCATAACCACTTTTCCCTTTTAATAAAGTAACGCCTCGCCCCATTTTATTTACAATAGCATCTTTAATCTCATCGCTTTTATTTGAAACAATCATCACGCTAGTATATTCTTCAATACCATGAACAACAAAATCAACGGTCTTGGATGCCACCAAATAGGTAAGAATCGCATACAGTGCTGTCTCCATATTAATAATGTATGCAGCGGTAGAAAAAATAAACAGGTTAAGCACTAAAATTACATCACCCACAGTAAGCGTTGTTTTGCGACTGGAATAAATCGCTAAAACCTCCGTGCCATCAATGACACTTCCCCCCCGAATAGAAAGTCCGATACCGGCACCTAAAAAAAATCCACCAAACACCGCGATCAAAAGTTTATCGGAAGTAATAATGGGAAATTCGACTACGGCTAACATAATGGCCAAAAGACTAATTGCAATGAGCGTTTTAAAGGCAAACTTTTTGGAAATCTGCGTATAGGCAATGACGACAAAAGGAAGATTGATAAGTACCACCAATACTGATAGGTTGATGCCCGATACAATATTTACCAGCAGCGAAATACCCATGACGCCACCATCTAAAAAACGGTTGGGCAATAAAAAACCTTTTAACCCAAAAGCAGCAGCAGCCACACCTAACGTGATTAAGAATGTATCCTTAATCATGCGCACCACATTAATTCTTCGAATTCGAAGTAGTTGTAGCTTCTGAAGTCTTTGCAGGGTACTCATGCCTTCAAGATAAACATTAAACATTGTGTTCCACAGATTTTTATCTAAGTATTTACACGTGCATCTTTAGGCACGAATATGATGACCTCAAGAGAACAACTTCATAAAACGCTGGAACTGATCAAGCTGGAACGTCAGGCGGATCTTGAACAGTACCGTCAAAAAGTTTTACTCCGTTCCCTGACGCAGCGAGTAAGAGATGGCGTTACCTGGTATCCGGTACGCCTTATGCGCGATTACATCGGCACTGGTGAGCGTATCATTCTGGAACTTCAACGGATGCACCAGCTTGATCAGCCACATAGTTTCTCGAGCGGAAAATTGGTTAGTATTTTTTGCAACGCTTCGGGCAGACCCGATAAAGAGCACCTGAGCGGAGTAATCAACTACGTTCAGGAAAATACGCTGGTCGTTACCATCAATACCGATGATTTGCCCGACTGGATTGATCATGGACAACTGGGAGTGGACGTGATGTTTGATGAGATGACCTACAAAGAAATGGAGTACACCCTGAAAGCGGTAATAAAAGCCGAAGACAATCGGGTGGCGGAGTTAAGAGAAATATTTTTAGGCGAGACAGTCAGTAAGAATAAAGCGGCAGGCACTGATACTTCTGAAGCTACTATACAATTCAAAGAATCAGTTTCGCAACTTAATGAAAGCCAGGTAAGGGCGATTGATCAGATTATGGCTACTGAGGATGTGGCCTTTATTCATGGCCCACCCGGCACAGGAAAAACTACCACCTTGGTGCAAGCTATCGTCATTACTGTAAAAGCAGAAGGCCAGGTTTTGGTTTGTACGCCTAGTAATGCCGCCATCGATCTACTAGTTGAAAAACTTACCGAACAAAGATTAAATGTGGTTCGCATTGGTCACCCGGCAAGGGTAACCGAGCAGACGCTTAGCAAGACGCTCGATGCCCGCATTGCCACCCATCCAAACTTTACTGAGTTACGGAGTCTTCGTAAAAAATTAGAACAGGTTCGCAACCAGGCTTCAAAATACAAGCGCAACTTTGGGTATCAGGAAAAAGAACAACGCAGGCTATTAAAAGAAGAAGCCCGCTCGCTAAAGTCGGATGCTGATACGTTGGAATTTTATATTATTAATAATTTATTACAATCAGCCGATGTAATCTGCAGTACGCTAGTTGGTTCTTCGCATCCGGTTATGCGCGGTCGAAAATTCAAAACAGTGTTTATTGATGAGGCTGCTCAATCCTTAGAACCAGCGTGCTGGATACCAATGTTGAAATCACAACGGGTTATTTTAGCAGGCGATCACTGGCAATTGCCGCCTACCATAAAATCCATAGCGGCTGCTAGCGCGGGTCTTTCAAAAACACTTTTTGAAAAGGGAATTTTGAAACATCCCGAAAAGGCTAACATGCTGCAGGTTCAATACCGCATGCATGATGCCATCATGAAATTCTCGTCACGCTATTTTTATAAGGATAATTTAGTAGCCCATACTTCCGTAAAGTCAGCATTGTTACGATCTGATCAACAGCCAATAGAATATATTGACACCGCAGGTTGTGGATATACCGAACAACAAGATCCGGAAACTTTAAGCCGTTATAATCTTGAAGAGGCTAACCTACTCATTCATCTGGTTGAAAAACTGGTAGAGGAAATAGGAATGGAAGAATGGCTTCAACAGGAAATCTCGATGGGTATCATTACGCCTTACCGCGCACAAGTCGATCATCTTCATAAGCTGGCAGATGCATCACCTGTTCTTGAGCCACTTCACAAACTTATTACCATTAACACAGTAGATGCCTTTCAAGGACAAGAACGCGATGTGATTGCCATCAGTTTTGTTCGAAGCAATGAAAAAGCAGAAGTGGGATTTTTAGGAGACATTCGCAGAACCAATGTGGCGATGACTCGAGCCCGAAAAAAGCTAATCATGATTGGCGATAGTGCTACTCTCGGCTCACATCCGTTTTATGTGGAGTTGTTAGAATATGTACAAGGATTGGAGTTTTACCGAAGCGCTTTTGAGGTTTGAGCCTGGAATTTCTTGTCAGTGTAAGATTTCTCTCGTTAAAATAGCCGAGTGACCGCCTCCCCTTTTCTACCCATTTTATTGTCTTAAAAGTATTACTATTGGGGCTCGAAAAATCATTGTTTTCATGAAGCACAAGTCCCTCGTTTTATTGATCCCCATGCTTGCGTTAGCGTTGTCCGTTTCTGCGCAGGATAAATTAAAAACCATGCCTGGCTACAGCCAGTATCAAAAAGTAGCACCACAAATTCGCAACTCTGTAAAATCCGGAAGTATTTCTGGTAAATGGAGTGCAGACGGTAGCTCTTTTGAATATCAACAGGATAAAAAAATCTACAGGTACATAGTTAAAACAAAAAAGATAACGGAGGTTGGTCCTGCTCCTGAAGTAGAACCCAGAAACTTCAATAGGCCGGCACGCGGAAGACAATTTGACTTTGCTATTTCACCTGATAGTACCTGGAAGGCTTATACCAGGGATCGGAACATGTATCTCAGCAAAGCTGATGGCAGCAATGAAATGGTTATTACTAAAGATGCCAACGAAGAGAATCAAATTAAGTATGGCATTGCCACCTGGGTGTATGGCGAGGAACTTCGGCAAACCACAGCTATGTGGTGGTCGCCAGACAGTAAAAAAGTTGCCTTCTATAAGTTCGTTGAGAAGGATGTAAAAAAATATTACGTTCTATTAAATCAATTAAAGCTTCAAGACTCATTGGAAATTGAAGCGTATCCGAAAGTAGGTGCCGATAACCTTCCGGTTGATTTAGTGGTGTATGATCTTGACTCCAAGAAAACAACACCGTTTGAAATTCGTGATGGTAAACCTTTTAATGATGGTGCTTTAGGTACTTACGTTTACGGCATGTCGTGGACACCCGATGGAAAAGAATTGCTTTATCATAGTACAAATCGCAAACAGGATGTTATGGAACTGCGGGCGGCCGATCCGGCAACCGGAAAAAGCCGTACGGTAGTGCGTGAAGAATGGCTGGCCAGCTTTACCAAAAACACGCCTGAGATGGAGGTGTTAAAGGATGGCAAACGCTTTACCTGGGCATCAGAAAGAAGTGGATTCAATAATTATTATCTCTACGATTTTAGTGGTAAGCTTATCAATGCAATCACCAACCATGCGTTTGAAGTTGCTCGCATAGTGAAAGTGGATGAAAAGGAAAACATGCTTTATTATATGGCCCGGAGTGGCGATAACCATATGAAAATGCAATTACATAAAGCGAAACTAGATGGAACAAAAGATGTACGATTAACCGATCCTGCCTTTGATCATTCTGTAACACTCTCGCCTGATAATAAATTTTTTGTTGATGTTGCCCAAACACACGATAAAGCTCCCTTCACCAATCTTATTGATGCAAAAGGAAAAGTAGTTGCTGAACTAGCCAAGAGCGATCTGAGTAATTTTGAGGAACTGGGTTTAAAAAAAGTTGAAGTATTTACATTCACTTCCGTGGATGGTGTAACGCAACTTCATGGTATGATTCATTATCCTTCAACCTTCGATCCATCAAAAAAATATCCGGTCATCCTCAGCAACTATGGTGGCCCCGCTACCAATGCATTCAGAGAAACCTTTACACTACCCGATGCACTGACTGAATACGGATTTATCGTTTTGAACATTGATGGTCGCAATGTAGGTGGCCGTGGAAAAAGATTATTGGATCAACTCTACGGCAACCTGGGTATTGTAGAGATGGATGATTTTGCTGCCGGAGTAAAGTCATTATATAATCGTGCTTACATAGATAAAACCCGTGTGGGAGTTTATGGAACTTCGTATGGCGGCACTACCGCGGCCACGTTGTTGCTTAGATACCCGGATGTATTTCAAGTAGCTGTAGCCAACTCGGCTGTTACCGATTGGCGCAACTACGACAATATCTACACGGAGCGATTCATGAACTTATTGGAGAACAACCTGAAGGGATATGAAGCTTCAAGCCTGATGCCTATGGCTAAAAATCTAAAAGGCGAATTGCTTGTCTTCTTTGGCACAGCCGATAACAACGTACATCCTTCCAACTCGTTGCAATTGATTGACGCAATGCAAAAGGCTGGTAAGAGTATAGAAGTTCAACTAGCCCCTGATGGTGGTCACACGGCCTTAAACCGCGAGCGCATGATGGAGTTCTTTATCAAACATCTGGTGATAGAAGATTAATAGATTTAATTATTCAGTATCTTGAAAAATAATTTGATTTCATTCACAAACTAAAAAAATTCATTCTATGTCAATTAAAAGAAGAGATTTTATTCGCGTTTCTGCCGTAGGTGCCGGAGCTGCCGCCCTGCTAGCGGGATGTACAACACCTGCTCCTGAAACTTCATCATCCAGTCCTCTGGATAATTTAAAATCGATCACCGATGACATTGTACCCATTTCTCTTGACGAGCGAAAAGCGCGGATAGAAAAAGCACAACGGTTGATGGTAGAAAATAAAATTGATGCGATCTATCTGGATGGCGGCACTACCATGGAATATTTTACGGGCATCCGCTGGGGTACCAGCGAACGAATGATGGCGGTTATTATTCCCGCCAAAGGCGAATTAAAATATGTAGGACCACATTTTGAAGAAGAACGCATTCGGGAGTTGATGAAATTAGGAACTGACTTACGCGTGTGGGAAGAACATGAAAGTCCTTATAAACTAGTTGCACAAATATTTAAGGATCTTGGCTTAAGGTCAGGCCGCATTGGCATGGAAGAGCGCGTACGTTTTTTCTTATTTGACGGCATCCGCAAAGAAGCACCCGCTTTTGAATATGTAAGTGCCGATCCGATTACAATTCCGTGCCGCATTATAAAGAGTGCAGCCGAAATTGCTCTCATGCAAAAAGCTAATGATATTACGCTTGAATCTTACAAGGTGGCTATCGCCATGCTAACAGAAGGAATGACGCAACAGGATTTCTCAAACATCGTTTCGCAGGCACATTCTAAACTTGGTTCTCGCGGTGGCGCGTTTGTTTCGTTTGGTGAGTACACCGCATTCCCACACGGTAGTAGTACACCACAAAAACTTAAAGTAGGCGATGTAGTTTTAATGGATGGTGGTTGCAATGTGGGTGGCTACGCATCAGATATTACGAGAACGGTTGTATTTGGTGAACCTACAAAGCGCCAAACCGAAATCTGGAATCTGGAAAAAGAATCTCAGGCCGCTGGCTTTGCAGCAGCAAAATTAGGCGACCCATGCGAAAACGTTGATATCGCTTCACGCAAAGTAATTACCGATGCCGGCTTTGGTCCTGATTATAAATTGCCGGGTCTTCCCCACCGCACGGGCCATGGTATTGGTATGGATGGACATGAGTGGGGCAATATGGTGCTTGGTAACAAACAAATTTTTGAACCCGGCATGTGCTTTAGTGTAGAGCCTACTATTTGCATTTATGGTGAGTTTGGGATTCGTCTGGAAGATTGCGCTTACATGACAGATGCTGGCGCGAAATGGTTTACACAACCGAGCGTTGCTATCGATAAGCCGTTTGCCTAAAGGAGCATATTTTAGTTTTTACATTTAAGGAACCTACATGTATTCACCCAGCCGAATGGGGAAGGCATGTAGGTTTCAAGCGTTCAGCCTAATAGAAATTCATTCAAGCATCATATCTGCGAGGACGATGCTATTTACAATCAATCCATTTTTTTTATCGTTCATTCGAGAACTCGAAACGAAAACACGCAAAGCAGAATTGGCGTGCCTTTTCCTTCAAATGACGGGCAAATGACGGGTGAAAACTTCATTCACCGATCTGCTAGTAACCGTTAAACCCGTAACATTGTGCATCTAATAAAAACGTTATGCAACAACCAGAATTAGGAAGACGACTTACCATTTTGCGTAAAGAACGAAATCTTACTCAAGAAGAGTTGGTGGAAAAAAGCTATGTAAGTGTGCGCACCATTCAGCGCATTGAAGCTGGTGAGGTCTTGCCCCGCCTTTCAACAGTGAAAATTTTGCTAGGTGCACTTGGCGAGAGTTATGAGTCATTTTCAACCAAACCAATCCAAGTTATGGAAACACAGAAAAGCATTTTACCAAACGCGAACCGAAACACCTTGCTGGTAGCCGCGCTGGCCGGGGCCGTTTACCTGGTGTCTGAAATTATTCTGGGCACGATGAACATCTCCTTTTTCACAGACGAACGTCACTGGGGATTCTGGATGAACTCAATTTATACGGGTCTCACAGTTGTAATGGTTATATCCTTTACATTGTTTGCACGCGGGTTTATTGCCCTAAGTACTGTATTTGAAAATAGTCTACTTAAAGTGATAGCCTATATGCTAATTATTGCCGTGGCAGGCATGGGCATCTTAGATGTAACCTCGTTATCCGTGGATGACCTTGAGAGTTTATGGCTTCCTTACGCTTCGGCCGCGGTGCTCTATGGCGCACTCAGTATTGTTTTTGGTGTAGCTCTCATTCGCCTGCAGGACAGCATGGGCGAACTCTCTCGGATAGCTGGCATATTGGAAATCTTGAGTGGTTGCATGCTGATAACCGTGGTATTATTTTTTATCAGCTATGTGATCATGATTCCCGCTATCGTGTTAGAAATATTGGTGCTCTATCGGGGGTATGAATACCTCTCCCGGTCTGAGACAATGCCCGTTGAAAGTAAATAGTCGCTTTCATCCCGGGAGTCATTCATTATAAGAGCATTAGATTTTTTCTTAGAAATCTAATGCTTACTTAATGATGCAGTCTGAAGTGAGACTCCGCGAAGAAAGCTATGTAATTGAATTAAGCTTGCAGCAACTTTTCAATATCAAACTTTTTCATTTTCAGAAATGCCTGAATAACGCGTTCTGATCTTTTAGGGTCACCCATCAATTTGCCTAACACCGTGGGCACAATCTGCCATGAAACTCCAAATTTATCCTTTAACCAACCGCACATGCTTTCACTCCCGCCCTCGGTAAGTCTGTTCCAGTAGTAGTCAATTTCTTCCTGCGTATCACAATCTACTACAAACGAAATGGATTCGTTAAAAGCAAAGTTGTGTTCAAGATTACTTTCCGTAGCCACAAAAGAGGTTCCTCCCAAATTAAATCGCGCATGCGATACTTTTCCTTCAGCCGGTTGTCCTTTCTCATACCGATTGATGTCCGTTATCTGAGATCCTTTGAATACAGACGTATAAAATGTCATAGCTTCCTCGGCACGACCAAACTGATCGCCCACAAATAACAAGCAAGGCTTTATCTCTTGTTTTGTTCCGGATAGAAATAATTGCCACGATAATCCAAAGCGATCTGAAGTCCAGCCAAATTTTTCCGCGAAAGGATATTTCTCTAAGGGCATCATCACCGTTCCATTCACTGTGAGTTTTGCCCATAGCGCATCCATTTCCTGTTCTGTCTCACAGAAAACAAACATAGAAACAGACTGTGTAAATTTAAATTGCGGTCCGCCATTTAACGCCATAAACTTTTTCCCAGCCAGCTCAAACATAACAACCACAGGCATACCACTAGTGATTCGGCTATCCGAAAATACAGAACAGTAAAAAGTTGCGGCTTCTGCAGCATTACCATTGAACCAGAGACAGGGATAAATTGGGTTTTTCATTTTAACTTTTAAGTTCGTTTACTCACAAATACTTTTCAACTTAGCTAAAGCCTTGGGCCACATCTCTTCAAAATACGATTTGTATTCTGGATCGGAATCTAGTGCGATCGACAACGTTGTTTCGCCACCCTTCTCTTTGAAGGTATAATTCTCATGCGAGCCAGCCCAACGCTCCACTTCGGGTCCCGTTACAATCTCTTGTCCGTCCTTAATCATTCCATAATGTTCAATGGATACAAATTGACTGGGAATGTTTTCTAGGATGCGACTTACCATACCGCCTTGGTTTCCCTTTTCATCTTCTCCGATAAATAGAATTTTCGATCCTTTCGTCCACGAACCCTTAACGTGAGACGAAGCATTGAATACGGAGGTCCATGCCTGATACGTTTTCTCACCAATCATGGTATCATAAACTTTTTTGGCAGTGGCCTGGATTAGGATTTCAAAATGTAGCTTTTCCATATACTTATTGTTCAGTGTATTTTTTAAAATTATTTAAGATTGCCTGCCAACCTGTCCGTTGGAGCTCCACTGAATTTTCACTTTCGGCATCAAAGGTCTCACTCACTTTTGTCTGGCTACCGTTACCTGTAAAGGTGATTGCATTTTTACGACCATCGTCCATGGTATACGCAATACGTTTATTAGTATTCACTTCATCGTATATACCGCCAAAATCAAAACCCACGCTTCCATCTTTGGCCGCCATATGCGACACAAACCGGCCACCCACCCGAAGATCATTTTCTGCCCGGGGTGTATGCCAATTATCAGAAGCATTGTTCCACTTCATGATGTGATGGGGAGTTGTCCATAGTTCCCAAACTTTTTCTACAGGCGCCAGTATAGTAGCTTCTACTGTAATGGCTGTTTTTGTTTCCTTCTCCATTATGTTGATTAAGAATATGAATCCATTTTCTGATAGTAAAAATACAGGATTGTACAGAAAGTTACGATGTGCAAAAGCGACAATAAAAGGGTGCTCTTGCGACAGGTGTAAATTACCATGCTACAGCACACACTGCAATATTGGGAGACTTTGATGCGCCAGCGTGTTACCCTAGTTTCTTGTTCGCTTAACATAGTTCATAAGTATCTTAAAAAAAGCAACTGGCTGTTCCTCTAAAATCTCATGGCCACATTGTTCTATCACATGTGTTTCACTAAATCTCAAACTTTCCTTTTGTAAGTAAAAAGTTGATTCGCCCTGGTCATCTTGTCGTCCATAAACAATAAGAGCTCTTGTTTTCAATTTTTTCAGTTCATTTGTTATGTCCCACTTGGTTTCTATTACCTCCGTATCGATTAATGGGATTGGTTGAAAATTGAAACTGTAAAAAAGGTCGTCAAAATTCTTCTTCGATATTTTGTTTCTGTCGTAATACATAGCCCTGATATGCAGCGCAATAAATTCTTTGTAGGCAATTATTTCCTTACAGGTTGGGTTTGCAAACTTAAGGGAGTCAAGTTCTTTCTCTGTTTTGGTTGAAAATATTTTTTGTAAGCTTTCCATCGAATCCAACTCCATTTTAGAACGTCTCGCATATTGGTTATCGTAAAGCACATTCCAAACGGTATAGGATGGAGGAGCCGAACAGATTAAAATAAGATTTGAAACTGACTCTGGATGAAACGCAGCATAATTCATTACCAACAAACCACCCCAGGATACTCCTAACAACGTAATTTTCGTATCGCCTCGTTGCTTTCGCAATAGCTCAATATCTTCAGTGTAATTCTTAATAGTAATTGTCGTTTGATTGATCGGAATATTCCTGGATTTCCCCGAGCCTCGTTGATGTATTAAAATGCAGGTATAAAAAGATTTAAGACTGTCTACTATTTGTCTATAGGGATGTTCTGGTGCTTCTCCGGGCCCTCCTGATAAAATATAAAGTGCTGGTCCCTTACCATATTCTTCGTAGTACAGTTTTAGAGGCCCATTATTGAAACTTTTGAGATTCTGCCCGGAGCAATAAGAATAAGTCGCCAGAAAAATTACCAACAAAAAGAAATTCATCTGTCTTGGGCTTCGTGCTGTATTGGTCATTACTTTTCTCATTTGTTTAATGATGTCACAGTCCAGAGTATCACACATTATCAAGGTGTTTAATATCTTTTATACATTGTTTTGAGCTTTTTTTCCTCTCAATATTTTTACAATTCGACTATAAAAAACCTCTGACAAATTCCAGTTATATCCATCAAAATTAGTTGTATTCATAAATTGAATGACAACTGTATCGATGTCTTTATGGTATTTGGCAATACTCTGATAGCCGGGAACCAAACCTGTATGGTCGTACACGTAAATGGAAGAATAGATTTCCTGTTCCCCTTCATCAAACACGGAGCCCTCGTTTAACGCCCTCAGGAATATACCCACATCCTCGGCTGTAGCTAACATTCCATTTTCTTCAGTCTTTAAATCATCGTCATACCCAACGTAGTAGCCACTCATAACATCAGCTATATCCACTTCGCTAAGCGAACCGAAAGTATTGCTCAGTCCGAGTGGTATCAATATTTTTTCTTTGATATATTGGTGATGGCTATAACCCACCTCTTTATCAATGAGCTCGGAAAGCAATAAATAATTCGTATTTGAATATCCATAGTCTTCATCTGGTTCAAAATTAGCCGGCAAATCGAGGGCGAATTCAAGTGCCTCTTCACTGCTTTTGGGTGGGGTTTCCCAAAAACCAGGATTGTCAGTTAAATTGGGAATGCCACTCCTATGCTGCACCATCATTCGCAAGGTGATTTTTTTTGCATTTTCAATCCTTCCCTCCAGTTCCGGAAAGTAATGAGCGAGTGTTTCATCTAAAGACAAGTGCTTGTCTTTAACCAATTTAGTGATAGCAACAGCGACATATAGCTTACTGATAGATGCAATCTTGAATAAGGCCTTAGGGTCGGCAGGTATTTTATTTTTTCGGTCATGCCAGCCTGCGGCATAAAACTCCGGTGGCTTCCCAGCTTGGTCCACGTAAACAATCATGCCGTCAAATCCATATCCAATGGCATCACTAACTTGCTCCTGAACAGTATCAGGTAGCGGCATTATCCATGCTTTTACGATTATCCATGGCACAAAGAATAAAGAGGCTATGCTTGCCATGATAAATACTATCCTGAGTATTTGTTTCTTCTTCATACTATTTCAAGACACATTGTTAACTGAACTTTTATAATGGTTGTTGTTGGGCAACTATTGGCCATCTGATATTAGTAAACATACATGCGTGAATCTTCAAGTTACTAGTTTACCTGCATTCATTTCAATTGACCCAATTGGCCACAACTTTTAATTCTAAACAGTTGGAGAATAGAAGACCATTGATAATGGAGTGCAGTGAAATATTAAGTCCAATCTAAGCGTCATAGTCTCATGACACCAAACGTTGCTTGTAAACTAAATTTATAAATCTACACTGAACCCCGCCATTGATTATGCGCAGTGTTAGAACTCGTAAATATTAAAAACTCAATTATGCATCTGGTCTTTCTCGCGGTTTTGTCCAACGAGCTTTTCCAAACTACCAGAAGTCTACAATTTTTCGCCCAACTTCACACCTTTCATTTCATCTTGAAGTGTAAACGGCTGATTGTACACCCGCTTGCCGGTGGCTTTGAAAATAGCATTGGCTACCGCACCACCCGTAGGCGGTAAGGCAGGTTCGCCCAAACCTGTTGGGTCAATGCCGTTGTCAACAAAGTGAACCTCCACTTCGGGCACTTCGCGATACCGAATGAGTCGGTAGTTATTAAAATTAGTTTGCTCGGCTGCACCATCCTTAAAAGTTACCTGCCCATATAACGCATGGCCGAGGCCATCCACAATACCACCCATAACTTGTTGCCGTGCACCACTCATGTTTACCACAATGCCACAATCCGCGGCAGCATAAATCTTTTTTAACACAGGCGTTCCCTGTTTCATTTCCACTTCGGCCACCTGCGCCACATACGAACGATGTGAAAAGTAAACACTAAATCCTTGTGCGAGATTTTTCTTCGTACCCCACCCCGACTTTTCTGCTGCCAGATTAATCACTCCTTTCATCCGGTCGATGTCGTACTTAATCGCACCTGTAGGCGATGTCTTTGCTTTTTCTAATAACGCCAATCTGAATTGAATCGGATCTTTCTTTGCTGCCAGCGCTACTTCATCTAAAAATGCCTGTTCCGCGAAAGCGAGAAAGTTTGTAATCGGTGCACGCCACGCACCGGTAGTGATAGGCGATTGATGATCGATAGAATCAATTAATAAATTTTCGACAGCCCCACTCGGGAAATTATCTTCGCGCGTACTGTTGTTCGCATTGATACCTACCCCCCGTAATTTATAGCCCGTAAGATTTCCTTTCGCATCCAACGCGGCTTCGAACCGATAGCGAACAGCCGGGCGATAGCTTCCACCCATCATATCATCTTCGCGGGTCCAGGCTACTTTAACAGGCGCTTTGATTATACTGGAAAGTTCGGCTGCCTCCAACACATAGTCGGCTTTAAGCCTGCGACCAAAGCCACCACCGAGGCGCGTGAGTTCAAGCGTAATTTTATCAGGGGCAATTCCTAATAAGGTAGCTGTTGCATTGCGCGCCATGTCTGGCGTTTGCGATGGGCCCACTAATTCAACACCATCGGGTCGCACATGCGCAAAGAAGTTCATCGGTTCCATCGGGCTATGCGATAAAAACGGACATTGATACTCGCGCTTAATTACCTGCGCGGCCGATTTAAACGCAGCATCTACATCGCCATCTTTTCGTCTTACGGTAGCATCCGTTCTGTCGAGCGATTCTTTAAAAATACGATCATGATCGGTGGTACTTTCAATGTTCCCCTCCTTCTCATATTCTATCTTCAAGGCCTTGCGCGCTTTGTTTACTTCCCATGTTGACTTACCTACTACAGCCACATTGTTTTTAAACGTTACCACATCTACAATGCCTTGCATGGCTTTGGCTGCGGCCGAGTCGACCGATTTAATTTTCATACCAAACGAAGCAGGTCGTTGAATCATCGCGAACAACATTCCTTCGCGATAAAAATCCAGTCCGAATAACGGTTGGCCCGTAACCATTTCGAGGTTATCTACATTATGGATTGGCTGGCCAATTATTTTAAAATCCTTTTTGTCTTTAAGCTTCACTTCCGTGGGAACCGGAACCGAAGCGGCATCGGTAGCAAGTTCACCATACGAAAGTTTACGGCCGTCTGCATGAATGACATTTCCTTCTTTAGTAGTCAACGATCCAGCCGATGTCTTCCAACGCTTTGCTGCAGCTTCCAGTAACATATGTCGTGCCGTAGCCCCCGCCTTTCTTAAACGCTCCCAGCTATGTGGAATCGCGCCACTTCCACCTGTAAGTTGGCGCTCATATTTTTTTGTATCTAACACAGCCTGTACCACTTTCACTTTTTTCCAATCAGCATCTAACTCTTCGGCCACAATCATCGGAAAAGAAGTTTTTATATTTTGACCTAACTCCGGATTGGGCGAAAAAATAGTAATTACATTATCTGTTGAGATCGAGAGATAGCTATTAAAATCAACGAGGCCTGCAGGTAAAGCCGATTCGTTCAAAACTTCCAAGCTTGATGCGGCACCTTCACGCCAACTAAACCCCAACACCAAGCCACTACCGGCAGCCATTCCTAACTTTATAAAATCCCGTCTGTTTGTTTTCGAGAGCGTGTTCATATTACTTCATTTTTGATGAGGCTATAACTATTGCTTCTTTAATTCTATGGTAGGTGCCACACCGGCAAATGTTTCCATTCATGGCGGTGGCGATCTGATCTTCTGTTGGCGAAGGTGTCTTTGCAAGTAATGCTGCCGCATTCATAATCTGGCCTGCCTGGCAATACCCACACTGGGGCACATCCACTTCCATCCAGGCTAACTGTACGGGATGATCTCCTTTTTCGGAAAGCCCTTCTATTGTGGTAATAGAATTTTTACCCACCGCGGAAATTGGTAAGGAACAGGATCGGGCTGCAGTGCCATTAACATGCACGGTGCATGAACCACATTGCGCAATGCCGCAACCATACTTGGTGCCTACCAGCCCCAGGCTATCGCGCAGCACCCATAATAAAGGAGTATCGGGTAGCACATCTACCTTTTTAGTTTCACCATTTACATTGATTGAATAAGCGGCCATATGAAATGAGTTTTATTGATTATGTAAAATATCCAAGATTTATGAAATGAAAGCTAACCATTTCCCGGATTAATGCCAACGAGAATTTGATGAAAACAAGATTCTAAAAAAATAGAGTGCTCTCCGGTCTAAAAAGCCTATGCGTGCAGGATATTGAAAGCTATGATCGGGGCTGGAACACATTGGCACATTTGGGTTTGCCCCGACCACAAAGCCAACACTTCGCAAACCCAAAAGAGCCAATTCTAACGCTTCTTCATTACATTCAAAATTTATTCAAAATTGAAATGATAAATTAGCCGAGTGAAAATCCTGATAATAGAAGACGAACAACAACTTGCACAGAGTATAGCCGAATATTTGTCGGAAGAAAGCTATTTGTGTGAGTTTGCCACTACTTTTAATCAGGCGTTGGGAAAAATAGAAACCTATCATTACGACTGTATTCTTTTAGATATTATGTTACCTGACGGCAACGGAATGAAAATTCTAGAAGAACTCAAAAAACAAGATAAGCAAGATGGCGTAATCATCATTTCAGCAAAAAACGCACTGGACGACAAAATAAAAGGCTTGCAAATCGGTGCTGATGATTACTTAACCAAACCCTTTCACCTATCTGAATTAGCTGCAAGAATTTATTCTGTAATCCGCAGAAAACAGTTCGGTAATTCAAACACCGTTAGACAGAATGAACTGGAAATTAACCTACTTGCCAAAACTGTTTCTATTCACAATCAACTTGTAACGCTGACTAAAAAGGAGTTTGACTTGCTAGTTTACTTTATGGGTAATAAAAATAGAGTTATATCTAAAAGTACTTTAGCTGAACATCTTTCAGGCGACTTTGCTGATATGCTAGACAATCACGATTTTGTATACGCTCATATTAAAAACCTGAAAAAGAAATTAAATGAAGCAGGCTATGACAATTATTTAAAAACCGTCTATGGTACAGGGTATAAATGGGAAGGATGAATAAATTATTAAATAAAACACTTAAAACATTTACCATTTATGCCCTGATTGTATTGGCAGCAAGTGTTCCCGCATATTATTATTTAGTGGATAGTATTTGGCTGAGAGAGTTAGACGAACACAATGAAATTATTGCCGACCGAATAGAAGCCGAATTAAACAGATTGGAATTATCAGAAAACGAACTTAATACTGCCTTAACACTTTGGAATAAGATTCAACCCGGGACCAATTTAGAAAAAACCAATTTAGACCTAAATCGTACCGACAGTACTTATACTGTTTTAAGAAGAAATCTTTATGTGGAATATGAAGATATTAACCGTTTTAGGGGACTTTCAAGAGTAATTGAAATAAATAGAAAAAACTATTTGGTAACAATAGAAACTAATGTAGAAGAAACTGAAGAAACGGTTATTGCTATAGCGATACTTACATTTTTATTCTTTCTCATCTTGGTAATCGGTTTCTTAATTTTCAACAGACGATTATCTGTAAAACTATGGCAACCTTTCAGAAGTACATTAAACAAATTGAAAGCATTTAACTTGAATTCCCAAGCCAGCATACCTTTTGAAAAATCAAACACCCTTGAGTTTGAGGAATTAAATCTTGCCTTGAGTAAATTGATAGAACACACAATTTCGGTTTACAAATCTCAAAAAGAGTTTACTGAAAACGCTTCACACGAATTGCAAACCCCCTTAGCAATAATCAAAAATAAATTAGACTTACTTCTGCAAAAAGAAGCACTAACAGATAGACAGTATCAAATTATAGAAGCCACAAATAAAGCGGTGACAAGAGTTTCGCGCATCAACAAAAATCTATTACTCCTTGCGAAAATTGAAAATCATCAGTTTGAAGATAGTGAAGAAATAAATTTGAGTGATTTGACAACTCAGTCCTTGGTGCATTTGCATGAACATATTGAAAGCAAAGCATTAATTCTTCAATCAGAAATTGATGGTGAATTGAGTATTACTGGAAATAAAACATTGCTTGAAATTCTTCTCAATAATTTAATTCTGAATGCTATCAGACACAATGCTCAAAAAGGAATAATAAAAATTACCTTAGATAAATCAGGGTTAACCTTGTCCAATTCGGGAAACAAGGCATTGGATATAGAAAGTCTCTTTAAGCGATTTAAAAAGTCTTCGGATGAGTCTTCTGGAAGTGGGCTTGGTTTAGCTATTGTTGAACAGATTTGCAAACGACATCATTGGACAATAAACTACCTGTTTAAAGACGATTTTCACATCTTCAAGGTCAGCTTTTAAAAGCTAATTCAAAATTTCTACTAAATCGCTTCAGAATTTTAAAGGATAAATAAAAATATCCTTCTATGAAGAGAATCATTATAACACTGCTCATCCTATTCTCAATCACTCTAACTAAGGCACAGGAAACAGACAGTCTATCATTCATCAAATCCAAAAGGATGTCAGATGATGACCTTGCTAAAAAAAGGGAAGGGACATTTTTTACTGGAATCCCGGACTTTTCTTCTGATCCTGTAACGGGTTTTGGCTTTGGAGTAAGAACAAATATCTATTGGAATGGCAAACGGGACAATCCATTATTTGCCTATACTCCGTATTTGACAAAACTCAAAGCAAATGCAGCTTACTATACATCGAATGCAAGGGAGTTGATTCTATCACTTGACGTTCCATATTACAATGGAACTCGTTGGCGTTTTAGAGTTGACTTTAAAGCGCAGCAAAACCCTGCAAATTTATATTTTGGATTGACTGAATCTACGCTCGGACAATTAAGATTACCGTCAGATGAGAATACGACCTTTCCAACGTATAAAGAGTTTGATCGAGCAAGAAAGACATTAAGACCAGGTGGAATTGGAGAAGCGGCTTTTGTGACAGATGCACTATCGAACCGATTTAGAGAAACTGAATATATGCTTAATCTCAAAGCCGATTACGCACTTGGTAAGGGGAAATGGCGCATCATGGGTGGTTATGAAATTCAGCATTTAAGTTATGCAACTTTTGAAGGAGTAGAAGCTGAAGCGATAGATCCTGTTACAGGAGAAAATACAACGGCACCAAATGGTACCTCACTTTTAAGAAGGGATTTTGAAGATGATTTAGTTTCGGGTGTTGACGGTGGATGGGTGTCCATTATTCAAACAGCTTTAATTTTTGACACAAGGGATTTTGAACCCGACCCAACTCGCGGTATATATTTTGAAATTGCCAATGAATATTCAAGTAAATTTATAGGCTCAGAATTTGACTTTAATAAGTTGTTTATCCAAGGTCGCTACTATCAAAAATTGCCTTTCGGTAAGAGAACCGTTTTGGGTGGGCGCATTGGGGTTGGCAATATTTTCGGAAGCAATGCACCATTTTTTGAATTTCAAGACCAGTGGTCGCCTGACGGTAGCATTAACTCCTTAGGTGGTAAGCAGTCATTACGTGGCTTTAGGGCTAACAGATTTTTAGCAAGATCATTAGCTTTTGCAAATCTGGAAATAAGATATAGAATTACTGAAACCAAATTTGGCAAACAAAGATTTGCCTTTGCTGTAGCACCGTTCTTTGACGCAGGAACTGTAAGAGACCGTTGGCAAGACCTGAACTTTAAAAATATAAAATATTCCTATGGCGGTGGGCTTAGGATAGCTTGGAATCAATCAACTGTTCTTTCATTTGACTATGGAATATCCAAAGAAGACAGGCTATTTTTCTTTGGAATAGGTCAAGCATTTTAGACTATTTAACTTTCAAAAATTTTGAAACTATGTGGTGGATTTACGCAATTCTATCAGCCCTCTTTGCTTCCCTAACAGCAATTTTTGCCAAATTGGGTGTGGCAAACATCAACTCAAATCTTGCAACGGGAATACGGACGGTTGTTGTATTGATTATGATTTGGAGTATTATATTAGCAAGAGGTGAAGCAAAAGGAATTGGCACACTTTCAAAACAAAATATCATTTTCCTTGCCATTTCAGGAGTTGCAACGGGCTTATCGTGGTTATTTTATTTCAAAGCATTACAGCTAGGAAATGTAACGCAGGTTGCGACAATAGACAAACTAAGTGTAGCCTTGACAATCATTTTAGCAATGATTTTTTTAGGCGAAACATTGACATTGAAAACAGTAATCGGAACAGGTTTAATTATTACTGGGACTTTAGTTATGATTATAAAATGACCAACAAACTGAGAAAACCAAATCCCGCTAACAATTGTGAATAAACCATAGCGGGGGTTTCAGTGTTGTATTATCAGTTCCGTTTCTTAATTTCATTCGGTGTCATTAAAACTCTCCAGCCATTGGGTGAATAGACCTGCTGTATCTATTTGGGATACCTTGCATGCGGGAATCGGCATTAAATATTCGTTTTAATTGGCGTGCTCATTAATTCAAAATATTTTACAATTAATTTTTTCGTTTAACACCCCGCACCGCCTCGGCAGTCCATGGATCTTCAGGCCAGAGATGGCGGGGATACCGCATCCGCAACTCTTTGCGCACTTCGTGATAGGTGGTTTTCCAAAAACTTTTTAAGTCTTGTGTTACTTGCACAGGTTTATAACCGGGAGAAAGCAAATGCAATAGAATTTTAGTACGCCCTTCGTTGATCAATGGCGTTTCGAGCAAACCAAAAACTTCTTGCAGACGAACTTCCATAATAGGCAACTGACCATCGTGAAAATATTTTAATTTGATCAACGAACCACTGGGCACTTGCAACCGAGCTGGCGTCAGGATATCTAACCGATTAGTAAGATTCCATGGTAGTAAACCCGTCATTATACTTTTTAAATCCAACCGTTGAAAGTCAATTCGTTTCGAAACTTTTTCAAGATAGGGAGCTAACCACGTTTCCGTGGATGCTAGTAATTGTTGATCGCTAACATCCGGCCAGTCTTCATCGGGTCGCCACAGGCGGGCATTTAATACACGTGCTTGCCATTCATACTCGGCTTCGCTCCAATTCAAAATTTTCAACCCTTCTTCACGAACTACTTCACATAAAATTTTTATTCTGGCTTCACTTTTTATTTCTAGCAGGGGTTTTGAAGAAAGTATCGTATTACCAATTCGCTTTTGCAACGAGGTGGTGATCATTCCTCTTTGGGAATCCCACACGACTGCCTCTATTTCTTTTGCCCGATGCATCAAGTCTGCTTCCTTTAGCGGAGCCGCCAGAAAAATTTTTCCTTCGCCCCAACCCGCATCAAGATGCGCAACCGATAACCAAGGTTCGCGCATAAGCGGATCATGATCTGGCAAACGCACCATGCGGCCATTCGCCAACTTATAACGGATGCTTTGCTTTTCCTGCTGTTGCGCAATCCGTTCAGGATATGCTTCACTTACTAACTTACCGATCTCGGTGTCGATCGGGATCGCGTTATCTACAGGTAGTTTAAAGATTCTTCGCCAGTTGGCAGCTACCCGTTCAATTCGTTCTAACACATTTCTATCGGCATTAACCCGCTCACCTGTTCGCCACTTTCGCAAAACTTCTATACGCAGCGATAAATCAGCACCCGAATCTTTTGGAAGTGGATCTCGTTCTTCGAGCACGGCAGCAATGTCGGTGGCGAGAGCTAGAGCATCGTATTTGGGCAGTCCCTCACCCCGTCCCTTCGGGCCACCCCTCTCCCCGGGGAGAGGGGAAGGGGGTGAGGGAACTAACATATGCGCTATCCGTGGATGCGTTGGCAGTTCAAGCATTTCTCTGCCACGCGATGTGATTTTATTTTCATCTAATGCCTCGAGGTTGTTCAACAGCTCGCGCGCTTGTTTTACTGCACCTTCGGGTGGCGTATTTATCCACGTAAGTTCATTAACATTTTGCATTCCCCAGTTAGCAAGCTCCAATACAAAAGAAGTAAGATCAGCTTCTAAAACCTCTGGCTGGCGAGTGGGTTGTAATGTATGATTCATAGGCTCGGCCCACATTCGATAACAAACTCCTGGACCCAATCTTGCCGCTCGTCCCGCGCGTTGATCGGCTGAATCTTTGGTGACTCGAACGGTTTCCAATCGGGTAAGCCCACTGCGCGGATCAAACTTCGGAACGCGTGAATATCCCGAATCAACAACAGTTGTTATGCCTTCAATCGTTAATGAGGTTTCAGCCAGCGAAGTTGATAGTACCACTTTTCGATTTCCTTGTGGGTGTGGAAGAATAGCCGCTTGCTGTTGCTTAAAAGGTAAGTCGCCATAAAGCGGAACAATGTCTGCCAATGTAACGTCCGTTAACAGTGAGGCAACTTGTTTTATTTCACCCGTACCCGGGAGAAAGACAAGTATATCCCCACGTTGTTCCTGCAAAGCTTTCTTAATTACCCGAACAGTCTCTACAGATAATCTCGAATTTTTCTCTGTCGGATAGTAGTGAAAGGTAATTGGAAACTGTTTGCCCAAACTCGTGAGTATCGGGGCCTTATTTAAAGTGGTAGAAATTTTTTCACCATCCAGCGTAGCAGACATGATGAGGATTCGCAAATCCTCGCGCAAAACACTTTGTACCTGTGTACAAAGGGCAAGTGCCAGATCAGCCTGCAGACTTCTTTCATGAAATTCGTCAAAGATTATTAAGCCTACTCCCTCCAATGCGTTATCGGATTGAATCATGCGTGTGAGAATACCTTCCGTTACCACTTCAATGCGTGTGCTTGTACTCACCTTGTTTTCGAATCGCACTCTATATCCTACTGTTTGTCCAACCTCCTCATTCAAAAGATCAGCCATGCGCATCGCCACAGAGCGAGCCGCCAAACGTCTGGGCTCCAGCATAAATATTTTTTTGTTCTGAATCCAGGGTTCGTGAAGTAGCTCCAAGGGTAAAATGGTGCTTTTGCCGGCCCCGGGTGGAGCTTGAAGGATAAGGGTTTTATTCGTAATGAAGTGCTCCTTTAAAGAAGGAACTATCTCCTGAACCGGGTAATACATCCTGCAAATTACTAAAGAGCCACCGATCTGTTAGGGAATATCAACATGGTAAACATCCAGCGCATTGCGTTTAATACCCGAAATAAAAAAACCGCCTGCCTGGGGAATATCCTCATGAAGATCAAACAGTACACAATCTTTTGGCAAAGCGGAGAAGATTAGTAAAAAGGAATACGTCATCTTGCCAGAAATGATTGTCCATTGCGGAGCATACGAAATATTTTCTGCATGAATCAGTTCACTTCGTACCCCCGAAGTTCTATCGACCAGATAGGTTGAACGCCACACCCGAATAAGCATTTCATTTACTTCATTTTTATAGTAACAATGAACATACACGTGCGAATCTTCCAGGCTTTTGGGATCGATTTGACTCAACACATCGGTTTCGACTACCGGCTTAACTTTCGGTTCCACTATAGTAGAATGGGCCACTATAAAATTCAAATCCATGCCTAAATCAGAATAAGGTAATCTCGTTTCAAATATACGTTCTAAAAAACAACCCTACATTCAACAGGTTTCTGCTAGTCTTACCTGTTGTTGATTTCTGAAAATCACTATATTGTATTTTGTTCCATAGAAAAATCTACTTCATGGCAGCCTTATTGATCAGTAGTTTTGAAGAATTTGCAAAGTATAACGGTAAAGAGCTTGGCGTATCGGACTATTTGACGATTACGCAGGAGCAAATCAATTTATTTGCGGATGCCACGCTTGATCATCAATGGATACACACCGACCCGAAGCGCGCCCAAACGGATACACAGTTTAAAAGTACGATCGCACACGGATATCTTACGCTGTCCCTTGTGCCTCACTTGTGGGATCAGATTGCAGAATTCAGGAATATCAAAATGATGATCAACTATGGCATTGAAAAATTTAAATTCAATCAGCCTGTGTTGGTGAATAGTCAAGTCCGCTTAAAAGCGAAACTACATTCCATCGCCAACTTACGCGGCATTACTAAATTTGAAGTTGACGTTACGTTAGAGATAAAAGATAATCCTAAGCCAGCCTTCAATGGCTTGCTTGTATTTCTCTACCATTTCCATTAATCACTATTCTTGTGCAGGGTCGCCTTCGTAAAATTCCTGCAGCGATCCGAAATAGGAATCAGACCAACCGGCTGCAATATCATCAAAATCAGCATCAGGAATGTTGGTATGTCTTACCTCCACCGAAGTACCCTGATCATGTGCATGGAGTTTTATAGTGACAATAGAGTCCGCTTCCTGTTCCCCAAAATACCATTGTTGCACAAGTTTTTTATTCTTTTCGAACTCGAGATTTTTACCTACAATGCTGCCATCCCACAAGGAAAACTCAGTTCCGGGCTCCGGCTTCATTTCAGCAATATCGCCACTCCATAATTGGATAGTTGACTCTGTTGTAAGGGCAAGATAGACCTGATCGGGGGCTGCGGGGATAATAAAGTATTTTTTGAAATCTTTCATTACAAATCTTGAATTTTTAACCGCGTTAAAGATAACTCTTTCCTTAAAAGACTAGTTTTCATTCTCTATTTTTAAGTCTTCATTACCTGAACAGAACCGGCTCTTTTATGGATTTCTATCTTGTTTTCGTGGTCATCCTTATGGCCATCGCCATTGTCGACCTTATTGTGGGGGTTAGCAACGATGCGGTAAACTTCCTGAACTCTGCCATTGGATCAAAGGTTGCCTCTTTTCGGGTTATTCTCGTTATCGCGAGTCTGGGTATTCTGGCAGGTTCCCTCTTTTCAAGCGGTATGATGGAAATTGCCCGCAACGGTATTTTTAATCCAAACTTCTTTTCGTTCGATAAAATTATCATTGTCTTTTTAGCGGTAATGCTTACCGACATTATTTTACTCGATTTCTTTAACTCACTCGGGCTTCCAACATCCACCACCGTTTCGCTTGTTTTCGAGTTATTAGGTGCCGCTCTGGTAACCGGATTACTCATGTCTTTCGACCGCGGTGATGGCTTTGAAACCTGGCATAACATCATTAATTACTCCAGTGCAGTAACCATCATTAGCGGAATATTTTTATCCGTGTTTCTTTCCTTTATCGTAGGTTCGATTGTACAACACATTGCCCGCATCATTTTTACATTCAAATTAAAAAAGACGCTTAAAAAATATGGTGCCATTTTCAGCGGGTTCGCCATTGCCTCTATTGTATATTTTCTATTAATAAAAGGTGCCAAGGGGAGTTCGTTTATCTCAGAGGCACAGATTAAATGGATCGCGGCCAATACATGGATTATTATTATTGTATCCGTGGTGTTCTGGTCCATCATCATTCAGATCTTAATGTGGTGGAAGAAGATCAATCCACTTAAGGTAGTTGTCTTGTTAGGAACATTTTCATTGGCGATGGCCTTTGCGGGAAACGACCTCGTGAATTTTATTGGTGTGTCTGTGGCCGGTCTTGTCTCCTTTCAGGCATGGTCCGCCTCGGGCATTCCGGCTACGGATTTTTCGATGAGTATTTTAAATGAAAAAATCGCTACGCCTTCCTGGATTTTATTTACCGGAGGCATTATCATGGTAATCACTTTATGGACGAATTCCAAAAGTAGAAAAGTTACCGAAACAGAGGTTTCACTGGGCCGGCAAGATGAAGGGGGTGATGAAAAGTTTAAACCCAATGTAGTGTCGCGAGCACTTGTGGGCAGTGGCATGTGGTTAGGCCGGCAAGCAGAAAAAATTATGCCTGAAAGTTGGGCAAAAAATCTTTCCATTCGATTTGAAAAAGATGACGCAACGGCTGCTGCCGATCAGGCTTCGTTTGATTTAATCCGCGCAAGCGTGAACATGGTTGTGGCTAGTATTCTGATTGCCTATGGCACTTCACAAAAACTTCCGTTGAGTACAACCTTTGTCACATTCATGGTTGCGATGGGTTCTTCCTTTGCCGATCAGGCCTGGGGCCGCGAAAGTGCTGTGTATCGGGTAGCTGGTGTAATCAATGTAATTGCTGGCTGGTTAGTTACTGCTATCGTTGCGTTATTAGCCAGTGGACTGCTGGCATTCATCATGTACAAAACAGATCCCATCGGGCCGTTGGTGCTTACGGTAGCAGCAGCCTTTCTATTGGTACGCAGCCACGTAGTCTTTGCTAAAAAATCAAAAGCTGAAAAATCTGACAATCAACTTTTAGAGGTAAAACAACTTAGCGTACCTCAAGCCATCAGCGAAAGCAAGAAGAACACAGCCAAAACACTGAAGACCATTCGAGAGGTTGTTATCCAAAGTTTGAGAGCCCTGTTAAATGAAGATCAAGGCACCTTACGCAAATTGAAGGATGAACTTGAGAGGCTAAAAATTCAAACTGAAAAATTTGATTCTAAGATTATCAAGTATGTACGTAAAATTGATAAAGGAAATTTAGAAACCGGACGGCTCTATATTTTAGTTTTTGATTTGATGCAGGATCTATATCAAAGTGCACACTTAATCAATGAGTTGATCATGATTCATGTAGAGAATCACCACTCGCCACCAAAGAAGAAATACACTGAGTTAACAGCAATGCTGGAACGAAAGTTAGGAGATTATGCAAATCGGATTGCTGAACATATTGCCACCGGAAAAGGTAGGTCTGCCGCTTTGGAGGAAGAGCAAAAGATGCTAATCGAACTTTTGAATAAATCGTTAGACGACTTAGTAACAGACATTCAAAAAGATGATATCGGAAACCGGATGGGATTATTACAAACCCGCCTCTTACTGGAACTTCGCGACATTGTAGTGGAGTTAGGCGAGCTACACGCTATCTATGATGATGACGACCACAATCATCAAAAATAAAAGGAGCTCCGAATGCTTTCCGATAAGCAGCTGGTTATCAAAAAATCGGGGTTGCCCCGAGCCGGCAAAGGACTCTTTACAAAAGTGTCTATAAAAAAAGGTACCCGCATTGTTGAATACAAGGGGAAGCTACAGCGCTGGAAAGATGTAAAAGCCGAAGACGGACACAACGGCTACCTGATGTATATCACCCGCAACGCAGTAATCAACGCATTGCCAGCGATAAAGACCAAAGGCCGGTATGCAAACGATGCCCGCGGACTAAGTCGAAAAAAGGGGTTGACTAATAACTCGGAATACGTGAGTGAAGGAGTTCGCTGCTTCATTGAAGCAACCCGAACCATACAACCTGATGAAGAAATTCTGGTTGGGTATGGCTGGGAGTATTGGATGCTTATTAAAAAGATTAAAAGAAAAGCTAAAGCGAGTTCCTTAAGGTTAAGGAAAAAGGAATAGCAATATGCTCGCTGCTGTTATTTAATATTATTTCAGCTGTTCTTTTGCCCATCCATTGAAAGTCAGTTGAAATGGTAGTGATGCCATTCAGAATAATTTTTTTAAGAGGCGTTTCATTGTAAGAGATAACACCAATGTCCTTTCCAATTATAAACTTTTGAGAAATGATTTTCTCAATCAAAATAACCAGATCATGCTCCATCAAATTTATATACGCAACACCTGTCCTTAATGTCTCTAAGGCGATATCATAAACTAATTGATGGGTGAAGTTGTGTTCAATACAAAATCGTTCAAATCCTTTCACAATCTCTAAAGGAAAATAAGAATGCTGCGGAAATACTATTTTAATTGTATGATACTTTGACAAAGCTGATTTAGTCTGTAATAAGGCCTGATAAATATCTTCTTCAAAATTTTCGAATACCGAAGCAAAATTTCCCTCCACCCCTGCAACAAGTTTATCCAACAAAATCAATTTCGATTGATCGATGGTATTTATGATCTCCGCTGCGTTTTCGCCACCCTCAATAAAGTGGGGAATAATCACATAATGAGAATAATCATTCTTTTTATTTTGAATTAACCTTTTAAAGAACGAGAAATCGTTGTTATAAATATAAAAATCAACCGAAGCGGTATCAGGCAACGCGGCTATCAGCGAATCATAAATTATTTTCTTGTGTGCACTTAGCTTGTTAAACAATAAAAATATTTTGAGTGATTGACTTAAATCTGTGTTAGCAATGTAAAATCCTTTACCGGGTATTGAGCCCAGCACCCCGATCTCCTTTAAATATTTATAGCCTTTCTCCGCAGTGTCGCGAGAAATTTCAAATTGAAAACTTAGTTCGTTTATAGAGGGAAGTACATCGTCCTTTTTCAATTGACCGGTTCGAATACCTGTGAGAACCGAGTTAGCAAGCTGCCTATATTTAGGCGTAGCCGATTGATAGTCAATTGAAATGATGTGTCGAAATTCAGGATGCTTCATATGCAGCAATCAAACCTACAAAAAAGCATCCACCTGATCCAACGTTCCATAAACTACCACTCATCAAAAAAAGAGAATTTAGCAGGATGGAACATGATGGATGGAAACCATCACTCCCTTTAATTTGAACTACAAAATCCAATGCTATGAACAAGTTGCTTGCATTCCTTGCAGTGATTGCCTTTCCCGCATTTTCACAAAATCATGAAGCACTGAAGGCAGGTTTTCTTATTCCACCGGATGAAGCCAAACCTCGAACCTGGTGGCATTGGATTGGAGGCAATGTGACCAAAGAAGGAATTACGAAAGATCTTGAGTGGATGAAACGCGCTGGCATTGGCGGCTTTCAGGCTTTTGATGTAAGCCTCGGCATGGGGCAAACCGTAGAAAAGAAAATTGTTTTTATGACGCCCGAGTGGCTGGATGCTATTCATCACACAACTGCCGAAGCGGAGAGACTTGGATTGGAGATGACGATGGTAACGTCTGCCGGGTGGAGTGAAACGGGTGGTCCGTGGGTGAAACCGGAAGAAGCAATCAAGAAAGTAGTATGGAGTGAATCGTCAATTGTGGGTGGCAAGAAGTTTTCAGGAAAACTCCCAGCTCCACCCATTAATAATGGTCCCATTCGTAACCTTAGCAGACCTGGAGGATTTCTGTCTGTAGCAACCGCTAGCCCTGATCCTACTTTTTACAAGGATTATAAGGTGCTCGCCTTTAGTACACCAAAAGCTGAAGTGAAGATGATGGATCTGAAACCAACGGTAACCTCCAGTGCCGGAGCGGTAGACGCTGCTGCTTTGCTGGATGACGATCTTACCAGCAGTATAAAATTACCGATTCCTAAACCAGAATCTCACGCCTGGATACAATTCGAATTTGCGCAGCCATTTCAGGCACAATCATTCTCATTAGCCACCGCGCTTACGCAGAGCTATGGGAGTAAAGATGTTACCACGGGATATGTTCAAGTGAGTGACGATGGTAAAAACTTCAAAACAATTCTTTCACTACCGGGTCCTCAGCATGACATTCGTGCACTTCCAGTACGCACCTACACGTTTCCTGAAGCAAAGGCACGTTTCTATCGTATCACATTTACAGGCGGTTCCGGTCTTACTACGGTGGGCGATTTCGGATCGGCAGGATATTTTGGGCCTCCCCCTACAACTCTGAGTGTAACGGAAGCAAAATTTTTCAGTGAGGCCCGCGTAAACCGCTGGGAAGATAAAGCGCATTTTGCACCTATGTTTGATCTCGAAGCATTGGCCACACTCCCTGTTTCTGAATCATCGGCCATTAGCAATGTGATTGACATCACCGAAAAAATGAAAGCTGATGGTACACTTACGTGGGATGCGCCAGCAGGTAATTGGACGATTTTTAGAATTGGTTATTCACTAACAGGCTCAAAAAATAGTCCTGCTGTTCCTGCTGGTGTAGGTTATGAAGTAGACAAGTTGAGTAAAAAACATTTAGAGAGTTATTATAAAGGATATACAAATCCCATCGCGCAAGCACTCGGTCCATTATATGGAAAGCGGATGCAATATTGGCTCACCGATAGTTTTGAAGCCGATGCACAAAACTGGACCGAAGAATTGCCGACTGAATTCCTTAAACGCAGAGGTTATGATATGACGCCTTACCTGCCTGTGTTGAGTGGACGAATCGTGAAGAACGCAGAAGTAAGTGATCGCTTTCTGTGGGACTTCCGAAGAACCATTGCCGACTTGCTCGCAGAAAATCATTATAAAGCTTTGGGTGATATGGCCCGAGCTGAGGGTATTAAACTCTATGGAGAGTCCGCGGGAATTTCTTTACCCATCATGCAAGATGCGATGCTTAACAAGAAGTACCTCGATATTCCGATGGGCGAGTTTGGCATGACGCAGGGCTTAGGTTCTGCGGATGGAAGCAGTTGGAAATCGCCAAAAGATCTGGATGATGATCATGCTTATCGCGGAGCGGGCGATCGCTTACAAGCGCATCAATCGGATATCCGCGAAGCTGCTTCGGCCGCTCACATCTATGGTAAGAAGTTCGTTGCTACCGAATCGTGGACAGGTGGAGCCTTTGAATCACCGGCTTCCATGAAACTTATTGGTGATTATTGGAACACGCAAGGCGTGAACCGATTCATCTTTCATACCTCCACACATCAGCCTTTAGATACCAAGCCAGGCAACTCCATGGTAGGCACGCACATTCATCGCAACATCACCTGGGCCGAACAAGTACTTCCTTTCACCACCTATCTTTCGCGCAATAGCTACCTGCTACAACAAGGAACATTCGTGGCCGATATTGCTTATTACCTAGGTGAAGGAATTCCGTCTTCCGTTCCGTATTGGAAAAAAATAAAACCAGAACCTCCTGTCGGTTATGATTTTGATTTCCTTGGCACCGATGTGTTGCTGGAAGATGCTTCTGTGGTAGATGGAAAAATAGTTTTAAAAAGCGGAATGAGTTACCGCATGCTTGTGCTTCCTGAATTGAAGGAAATGACAGTACCCGTGTTAAATAAACTGAAAGAACTTATTGCACAAGGCGCAACAGTTGTTGGACCGAAGCCAACTAAATCGCCCAGTCTTTCCGACTATCCGAATGCCGATAAAATTATTTCACAAATTGCCAACGAACTTTGGGGTGATGCGGATGGTGAGCTGATTTATCATCATGCTTATGGAAAGGGCCATGTGTATTGGGGAATACCGCTTTCATCCATACTCGCTGAAATGAAAGTTTATAAAGATGTGGATTATACCAAGCCACACACCGACACATACCTAAGCTGGATTCATCGCAAAACAAACGATACGGAGATCTACTTCTTCTTAAACCTGCGCAATCAAAAAGAAAATGTAAAAATCGAATTCCGGATTACAGGTAAAATACCCGAACTCTGGCATGCTGATACCGGAGAGATTGAAACCGCTGATTATACCATCGGAAATGGAATCACTTCTGTCTCTTATGAATTCAATCCCGAGGAATCGGTGTTTGTAATTTTCTCAAAGTCGGCTGTTAATTCCACTTACCAGAAACCAAAGGTTATAGCAAAAACAGCAGCCTCTTTGAATGATTCATGGAATGTCACCTTTTCACCCAACCTGGGGGCGCCAGAAAAAATTACACTCGATAAATTAATTTCCTTAAGTGAACATCAGGAAGATGGCGTAAAATATTTTGGTGGCACAGCTACATACAAAAAAGAGTTTGCCTTTGGGAAAGAATGGTTTAAGCCCGGCAACAAGTTTTTGCTCGATCTTGGTATTGTAAAAGATATTGCTGAGATAACGGTGAATGGCAAAGCCATAGGTGTATTATGGAAACTCCCGTATCAGATTGACATTACTCCTGCCCTGAAGCAAGGCAGCAACACGCTCGAAATAAAAGTAACCAACCAATGGACGAATCGGATTACAGGTGATGGTATTAATCCGACAAGCAAAGTTCTGTCTGGGGCAGGATTGAGTTTTGGCGGAGGCAATACAAAACTTATTGAATCCGGGCTTATCGGTCCAGTTACGATTAACCAGACAAGCATTCAACAATAAAATAAAGTATCTTGAGCAGCGTAAATTCAAACTCATGAAACGATTCCTCCCGCTTGTTCTAGTTCTACTTATTTTTTCCTGTCAGGAACAAATAAAACAAACCACCTCGCCTATCCTTGTTGAATCTGGTCCTCAATCAGCGGGTTTTTCAGCGCAACGATTGGCAAGGATTGACACCACTTTTAATAATTGGGTGAAGGATGGCTGGATCAACGGAGCTGTGGGACTGATTGCGCGCGATGGAAAAATTATCTACTACAAAGCCGCAGGCTATGATGATCTTGAAACAAAAAAACCGCTGAAAAGAGAAGGCATTTTTCGCATTGCGTCTCAAACAAAAGCAATCACCAGTGTAGCGGTGATGATGCTCTATGAAGAAGGTAAATTCTTATTGGAAGATCCCGTTTCAAAATTCATTCCATCCTTCGCGAACGCAACGGTAATGGATAAATTCAATCCAACCGATACTACCTACACGACTATTCCCGCCAAGCGACAAATTACCATTAGAGATTTATTAACGCATACTTCAGGAATTGACTATGCGCAAATAGGAAGTCCTGAGGCAAATTCCATCTACGCAAAAAATAAAATTACTGCGGGGCTCGATGTCTATGAGGGCACATTAGCCGATGCGATGACGCGCTTAGGTTCGTTGCCACTCCTGCATCAGCCTGGTGCTAAGTGGACGTATGGTTTAAACATTGACGTACTAGGCAGGCTGGTAGAAATCTGGTCTGGGTTAACGTTAGAAGAATTTTTCAATCAGCGCATTTTTCAACCGCTCGGTATGAATGATACTTATTTTAATGTTCCCGAAGAAAAAGCCAATCGACTTGTTAACTTCTTTCAGGAAGACTCTACAGGATTAAAGAAGTTTGAGACCGCTCTGGGTGGCGATATGAATTTTCCTTTGCGGAAAAAATCGTACTTCTCTGGCGGTGGTGGGTTATCTTCAACAATCCTGGATTACGCCATCTTCTTACAAATGCTTTTAAACAATGGTGAATATAATGGCGTGCGGCTACTTTCACGGAATACCGTGCGCATGATGACGATGAACCAAATCGGTGATCTTTCATTAGGCGACAGCAAATTTGGGCTAGGGTTTGCCATCGCAACTGAAAAAGATAGTGGTCTGTTTCCGAATCAGGAAGGAACCTATTCCTGGGGTGGTGCATTCTCTACAACGTATTGGGTCGATCCCAAAGAAAAGATGGTTGTGTTGTTATATCGCCAAATGTGGGGCCAACATGGATCGGATGTGGATGAAACTTTCAAAGTATTGGTTTATCAGGCATTGAATGAATAAAAATGAGAACAAGTATTATAAAAAATTTTTTCATTTTACTTTTTCTGCTTGGTGCTTGCTCCGAAGAAAAGAAAACAGAATCTATACAAACATCAAAACCTGAGGCCAATCGGTTCACTCCTGTAGTTGTTACACCTGCAGGAAGTCTTGACGAGCCTATAATGTTTGAAGTCCTGGAGGATGGCTCGGCAATTATTATTGAACGATACGGCACCATAAAAAAATGGGATGCCAGGAACGATTTGATGAAAAAAATAGGTTACATCCCTGTGTTCACACATAGTGAGCAGGGTTTGGTCGGCATGATTCTCGATCCCAATTTCAAAATCAACAACTGGATTTATCTTTATTATGCGGATGCCTCTATTGATAAATTTTTTCTTACCCGATGGGATCTTGTTAATGACTCTTTAGTTGAATCCAGTAAAAAAGTTTTATTGGAAGTTCCAAGCAATCGCGAAAGCACCAGCCATACCGGTGGTGGCATGGCGTGGGATGCAAACGGAAATCTTTATCTCACCATTGGTAACAACACGGGTAACTCTATATTTTCTCAAACCGATGAGCGACCAGATCGATATCAATTTGATGATCAGCGTGGTGCGGCTAATACAAATGACTTGCGGGGAAAAATTTTAAAAATCCATCCTGAACCCGATGGAACCTATACAATTCCCGATGGAAATCTTTTCCCGGAAGGAAAAGAAAACACCAGACCCGAAATTTATATTATGGGAAATAGAAATCCCTGGCGTGCATCTATTGATTCCAAAACCGGATTTCTTTATTGGGGCGAAGTTGGGCCCGATGCGGATAGTGATTCTGAAAAAGGTCCGATGGGGTATGATGAATTGAATCAGGCCAAGACTCCAGGTTTTTTTGGGTGGCCTTATTTTATTGGTGAGAACAATGCTTACCCGATGTATGACTACATCACGAATACACTTGGTGCAAAGCAAGATCCCACAAAGCCTTACAACAAATCCAAAAACAATACCGGTCTTACAGAATTACCTCCGGCACAACCCGCCTTTATTTCTTATCCGTATCGGCCATCGGAAAAATTTCCATTGGTGGGATCAAGTTCGCGCTGCGCTATCGGTGGGCCGGTATTTCATTTGACTGATTTCCAAAATCCAGTGCGCCCCTTCCCTGCTTATTATGAAGGCAAGTGGTTGGCCGCAGACTTGTCCCGATTCTGGATTATGGCCATCTCCATGAATGAAGATGGAACCTATAAGGATATGGAACGGTTCGCGCCTGATTATCATCCGCGTCAACCGATCGATATTAAATTCGGGCCGTCCGGAGATTTGTATGTGTTAGAGTATGGCGGCAATACAGCAAACTCATCTGTTGAATCAAGGTTAGTGCGTATTGAATACAATGCCGGCAATAGAAAACCAGTTGTTCAAATCACTTCCGATAAGCAAGGTGGCTCAATACCATTAGCAATTAATTTATCTTCCAACGGAACTATGGATTATGATGGAGATTCATTAACCTACCAATGGTCGGTTGTTTCAGAAGGAAAACTACCACTAACTTCATCAGACAAAAATGCGCAGTTTGTTATTACAAACGCAGGAGTATACAAGGCTACGCTAACTGTTACCGACACACAAGGTTTATCAAATGCGGCATCCGCTCAGGTAACAGCTGGCAATGAACCACCACAAGTTTCACTTTCCGTTGACGGCAATCAAACTTTTTTCTTTGCTGGAAATTCCATTCACTATCAAACTATTGTTACAGATAACGAAGATGGTGCATTGGGCAATGAAATTTCTTTCGATGCCGTAGCTTTCAGTATCGACTATTTATCGGAGGGATTTGATTATCCCTCGATCATGGTTAATCATGGTGAGGCTTCCCGATTTGCGATTGCCAAATCGCTGATGGCCCAAAGTGATTGCCGCACCTGCCACAATGAAAAAGAAAAAGGTATTGGACCTTCGTTCGGTCAGATTGCTGATAAATATGGAAGTAATCAAAAGGCAGCCGATATATTGATCGATAAAATAAGAAATGGTAGTTCGGGTGCCTGGGATTTAGAAACGGCCATGCCTGCGCATCCAACCATCACGCCAGCGAATGCAAGGGTCATTGCTAACTATATTCTTGATCATACTAAAAAAGCAGGTTTACCTTTAGTCGGTGACTTTAAATTTAATCTACCCAGTCAGGATAACGGATCAGGTTCATTTATATTAAGAGCTGCGTATACAGATAAAGGAAATGAAAATCTTCCCGCGTTGGCGGCAGAGTCAATCGTGATTTTAAAAAGTCCGAAGTTATTAGCCATCAATGCTGATGAGCAACAAGGCGTTATCCGCGATCAGTTAGACGAATACACTTTCCTTACCGCCAAGCCAAATTCATTTATCGCGTTTAGTAATCTTGACCTAACGGGAATTAAAGCAATCTCTTTTCAACCCAACTGGCACTTGTACGATATTTATAAAGGTGGAAAAATTGAAGTGCGTTTGGATTCTGAAAACGGAGAACTATTAGGCGAAACGGTCCTCATGCCGAAGCAATTCAATGTTCGCTATCGCGGGGCTTTTGCACCCCCTCCTGGAAGTCCAGAAAAAGGAGTTGAAATTGATCGCAGTCTTCCTCCACTGGAGATGTCAAAATTTTTCGGACCCGGTTCGGATAAGAGTTCGTATACAATTCCTTCCCTTGTTACTATTTCTACGGTGACCGGTTTCCATAAACTTTTTTTCATATTTAAAAATACAGATGCAAAACCCGAAGATTCTTTGTTTCCACTTTCTTCTATTCTTTTAAAAACAAAATGAGCGCTGCGTGAAATATAAATTACTTATAGGCTTGTGTTGCTTTAGTTCCCTTTTGGAAGCACAGGTAAAATCTGATTATACCAATAGCATAGGCATGTCGTTTATAGAAATAAAACCCGGCTCCATGGTGGTTGGCAAGTTTCAACCGACTACAACCAAATTCGGATTTCTTGAGCAGTATCGAAAAAATGATGTGGACGATATGGGGTTGCCAGTTTTACCCAATTCGGACTATAAACTTTCTGATGAGCTAGCTAAACAGGCAGCACTTCCTGGATTTAGTGTCACTATCAAAAAATCTTATTTTATCGGTCAGTTTGAAATCACACAAGAGCAATGGAAAAAAGTGATGGGCACTAATCCTTCCCACTTTAAAGATCTACCGGAAGCCAATCAGCACCCCGTAGAAAATATCTCGTGGAAAGATGCACATGCATTCATTAAAAAATTGAACAAACTAGAAAAAGGAAAAGCAACCTATCGACTGCCCACAGAATTTGAATGGGAATATGCTGCCCGTGCCGGAGCCGAAGATGACATTTCCTGGAAAGACATTCAGGCTTCTGCGCAAATAGCCAAACAAACTACGCAACCTGTTGGACAAAAATTACCAAATGCATGGGGCTTATACGATATGTTGGGCAATGTGTGGGAATGGACACAGGATTATTATAATGAAAAACTTTTTGCTGATCCGGTTCCAATAAAAAAAGGAAAAGAGCATGTTCTTAAAGGAGCGCCCTTCTATGGCGATGTAAAAAATGCAACGTACATGACGCATGCCGGTGGGCCGGGAAGTGGGTATGATGTGGGATTTAGAGTGGTGATGGAGAATACTGATAACCAGTTGCCGGTTACTGGTAACCAGTGACTGGAAACAAGAGATTAAAATAACTATGATAAAGTACTTAATCGTTGTATTCGCTTTCTTGTATGGTGCCTCCTTCGCCCAAGTTCCGGAAGGATTCAAGCCGTTGTTCAATGGCAAGAATTTAAAAGGTTGGCATGTTAGTCGAAGTACTCATCAGGGCACAACTCCAAATTTTTTTGTTGAAGAGGGAGCTATCGTTGCTAATCAAAATCCATACGGACAAGGTGGGCTTTTGATGACCAACGAAACGTTTAAAGATTTTGAACTTTACGTAGAAGTAAAAATTGACTCCTTTGCCAATGGTGGAATTTTTCTTCGTTCGAATGAAGGTGGATCTGCTTATCAAATTGAATTGATTCTACCCGGCAATACAGGCGATCTGGTTGGCGAACGGATTCCTGTGAGTCAGTCCGCGTCTGCGGCAGCTTATAAAAATGTTTGGAAAGCAAATGACTGGAATTCGTTTCGCATCCGCATGACGGGAGAAATTCCGCACCTCACCCTTTGGATCAATGGGGAACAGATGTGGGACGTACAACAAACGAAAAACGATTTTATCGGTGGTGCAACCGAAGGCATGATTGCATTGCAATGTCATTGGACTGCTGTCTACACACCAACTGCTAGCAATGGAATGCCTTTAAGCTCATGGCGGCCAAAGGCAGCGCATCGCTATAGAAATATTGCGATTAAGAGATTGTAGCCTGCGTCATACGACTTAGTTTATTATCATTTTCCTTGCCGTCAGGTCTTCCGACCTGACGAGCGCAAATCTAAAATAGATGTAAACTAACTTTGAAGCTTGTATACTTAATAAAGCTAATGAATAATGAAATGTCAGGTTAAAAACCTGACATCAAAATAATTCTAACCGATGCGAAGTAGACGCCTCGAAGATTAACTCGTTATATTTAGATTTATTTTCTCAAAAAAGAATAAACTGTCAAATTCTAAAAGATCCGGCTTTTGAATATCAATACAACCTATGTAAAATTACACGATGATTTCTTTCAAGCACAATGTATTCCTGGAGGTTACCCGCCAACTTAATTTTACTAAGGCGAGTCAAGTATTGCATATCAGCCAACCTGCTGTAACCAAGCATATTCAACAATTAGAAAAGCAATATCAAACTAGTTTGTTCAGTCGTAAGGGAAATGCCATTACACTAACCAAAACCGGGCAAATGCTTTTTGAGTATCTGGTGAAGGCAAAGGAGATTGAGAATAAATTTGAATATGAAATTAATAATCAGCGTGATAAGTTTCATGCCAAAGGCGAGCTGAAACTAGGGGCCAGCACAACCATTGCACTTTATATTATTCCTCCTGTATTGTCTGGGTTCAGACAAAGGCACCCTGATGTGCGAATGAGTTTGTTTAATCGAAACTCCGAAAGTGTGTTAAAGGCGTTGATGGATCAGGAAATTGATTTAGGTATTGTAGAAGGCAAGAAGAAAATGGTAGCCGTAAATGCACAACACTTCCTGACGGATGAGGTAATTCCTGTTTGTTCTGCGCACAGCTCGTTGGCTAAAAAAATAAAATTTTCTGAAAGTGACTTAAAAAATATTCCCATTGCCTTACGAGAACGCGGTTCGGGTACATTGGCTGCGATCAAGCAAGCCCTGGCCGGGAAAGGGATTAAGATGTCGGACCTAAAAACCAGCATTCAATTGGGGGGTACGGAAGCACTTAAAAATTTTATTTTAGTCGATGATAGTATGGGCTTTTTGCCTATGCGTTCTGTTGCCAAAGAGTTAACCTCTGGTAGTTTGGTAAGATTGTTTGTGGAAGGGCTTACCATTACAAGGCAGTTTTATTTTGTTCAGCGCCATGGAGATGAGAATCACGGCCTCAACAATGTTTTCGTAAAATTCGCGAAAAACTACTATAATATTAAGTTATAATAGATAACGATTTGATATTGGCGTACTAATCGGTGGGCCTCTACCTTAGCCATCGAATTTAAAAATCACGTCAATTCAATTGTTATGGTGAAAGAAGAAATCTCACGCGCTAATGCCTTGTTCTGCGCTGAATGCCAACAGCCATTTTCTATTTATGAAGTCAATACGTATTCGTCTTGTCATCAAGCTCCTCTTTTAACTCAATATGATTTAACGGACTTAACCATTGAGGCTATCAACCAAAATGAACGCTCTATGTGGCGCTATGCAGAGGTTCTCCCTGTTTTGGAACAAGCCAATATTGTATCGTTGGGTGAAGGATGGACTCCCTTATTAAAATTGAAACGACTAGCGGAGAAATTTCAGGTTGAGAATTTATATTTCAAAGACGAATCGGCAAACCCTACAGGCTCTTTCAAAGCCCGCGGATTAAGCATGGCCGTTTCAAAAGCCAAAGAATTAGGAATTGAAAATTGTATTATTCCAACGGCCGGCAATGCAGGCGGTGCACTGGCAGCCTATTGCGCACACGCGGGAATGAAGGCCACGGTGGTCATGCCCACTCATACACCTATGCCCTTTAAAAAAGAATGCGAATACTTTGGTGCCAATCTCGTGTTGGTGGATGGATTGATTAGCGATTGCGCAAGAAAAGTTGCATCCCTCAATCTAAACGGAAAATACTTTGACATGTCTACTATGAAAGAGCCTTATCGGCTGGAAGGAAAGAAAACCATGGGCTACGAAATCGCAGAACAACTTAATTGGCAATTACCTGATGTAATCTTATACCCCACAGGAGGTGGTACCGGACTTATTGGTATGTGGAAAGCATTTAACGAGATGATCAAGTTGGGCTGGATTCCTCCTTCAAACTTTCCCCGATTTATTGCCGTGCAAACTGAAAATTGCAAGCCAGTTGTGGACTCGTTCTTCTCTGCAGAATTTGCCTCTCCCTGTTTGCCATCAGTCGCCAATGGACTTTCAGTTCCATTTCCTTTTGCGCATACCCTTATCAAATTTATTTTGCAAGACACTTCGGGAACTGCTATTGCTGTTTCGGAACAAGCCATTGTAGAAAATGTAAAAGAAATAGCCTCGCTTGAGGGTATGTTAGTAGCTCCGGAAGGAGCAGCATTGGTTGAAGCATTAAAAATATTGCTGGTTACAGAAGAAATCGATCGTGATGAAAAAATACTATTGCTCAATACCGGTTCTGGTTACAAATATTTAGAGAACCTACCCTAACCTATGATTATCGTTCAATCAGTGAAGATCATTCAAAAAATAATTCCTTATGGGTATGCGATCAGGATTTGAGTTACAGTTTTAATACCCGCATTTCAGCGCGTCTGTTTTTTTCGCGGTTGGCTTCGGTATCATTGGGTGCAACAGGTCGATCAGGTCCATACCCGACAGAAATAATCCGGCCTTCATCAATTCCCTTTCCAACGATGAAATCCTTGCAGGCTTTAACCCTCTTATAAGAAAGTGATTTATTCAATGCCCGATCTCCTTCTGAAGAAGTATGACCAGCCAACTCTATTTCGGCATTGGGATAAGCCTTTAGAAACGAAACTATCTTTTCGAGCTCGGCTTTAGAGGCTTCTCGCAAATCTGCTTTTCCTTGATCGAAAAGAATAGCATTGAGCGTAATCGTTTCACCTGCAGCAATAGGTTTGTTGTCATACTTTGCTTTGGTCTTTGAGCGTGTCAGATAAATAGTTGCTTCATGGTCTTGCCCTTGAATAATGTCAGCCGATGTATACCCATCTGCGTAACCGGGTGCTGATGCAGAAATAATTTCAAGTCCGGTAGGAATATTTTTTATAGAGTATAGCCCTTGTTGATTTGCGGTTGCCGTTGTTTTGTCTGCTAACGAAACGTTTGCGTTTGCAATGGGTTCCTGCGTTTCTCTATCCAAAACATTTCCGTGGATGCTTCCTTTACAGGAGTTTTCTCTTTTTCTGTTGATGAGGATACGCATGAAGTCCAACGCGAAGCCATCATGTGCGCCCGTGGATTCATCGATACGAAGGGTGATTTCATTTTTAGCCAGGTCAGGATAAAATTCTTCTGGTATGGGAATAGAGATCAGTTTCCCGACCGGCCCGGTTTGTTCAATGGCATTCAGGAATTTTTCTGCTTCTATAAACCGTTTTCCATTGATGGTGATTGTAAACTTAGAGCAAAAAATAGGTGCTTGAAAGTCGTCAATGAAAAGTTGGAGAAAAGCATTTTTGATTTCAACATTTTGAATGGAATTGAGTGCTAAAACAAAATCGGAAGGCTTATTTTGTTTCGCATCGGCACTTTCCGCATATCCATCGGCCAGGCAAATAATTTTTGCATCCTTTCTGAATTTTGAAGAAAGTAGAATTCGATCAAATCCTGACTGCTCATTCGGATCAACATCCCACGGATAGGCATGCGCTTGTGTCATGTGGCCGCAGAACGGATCAAAACCTTCGGGCCAACCAAACCCCAGATTATCAACATCGCCTAATCGAATGATGTACTCGGCCTCACTAGTGTTCTTTAGCGCTACAAATGATTTCGCCCATTCACGATCATCGGTAACGGTCTTAACCTGGGCATGCAACTGTACTATACAAAGTGCAAGCAAAATGAAGAGTGCGTTGCGCATAAAATACAGAGGCGTGTTTGAACAGCGAACAACCATCACTTAAACCCGATATTCTGCATCCCTTTGAAGCTGATTGTTACAGATTGCATCGGAGTGATACCATCGAAGGTCATATCTTGCTCCGCAATAAAATACTCCATGCCAGCAAGTTCTTTTTGAGCAAGTATTTTTTTAAAATCGATCGTGCCTGTACCTACAGGAGCAAATCGTCCCTGGCTGTCCATGTCTTTAATATGCCAGATCTTGAATCTGCCAGGATATTTTTGGAAATAAGCGATGGGGTCCGCACCGGCTTTAGTGATCCAATATAAATCGAGCTGAATATTTACATGAGCCGGGTCGGTATGTTCCAAGAAGTAATCCATGGGTGTGATGCCATTCGCATTGGGCTTGAATTCAAAATCGTGGTTGTGATAAAGCATCTTTATTCCGGCCTCGGTGCATTTTTTACCAACCATGTTTAATACCTCCGTTACAAATTCCACACTGTAGCTCATGTACATGGATCTGGTCTCAGCATTAAATCTGAAGTGGCCCATCGGTGGAACCGGGATTACCAGATATTGAAAACCAGCGGCTTTCACATCAGCAATAATTTGATCTGCATTATCGAAGGTGATCTCATTTTGGTGCGCACTTAGCGGATTAAATCCCAAGTCGTTGAGCTTCTTTTTAAAATCAACTGGCGCCATTCCAAAATATTTTCCATCCTTATATCCGGCTGCCGCTTCAATATTTTTATAACCAATGTCTGCAATTGCCTGCAGCGTAGAGTCAGCATTAGACTTCATATTGTTACGCACGGTATATAAAGTCATTCCGCCATATCTTTCCTTGGGCTTATCACACGAGAAAAAAAAGACAATAAAGACAAGAGAAAGAATCGAGATGAGGTTTTTCATAGTTGAGGTTATTTTATATTTAAAGATAAATAAATTCTGCTTGTTAAAGCTTTAAATTATTCGCAAATCTTAATCAGAGCAGGTCAGATAAAAGATACTTAGCTATAGCAACTTATTATTTTATTCGAGTTGAATGCAAAACGCTGATTTTCCATCTATCTTTCACTTTCACAGCAACAATAGTTTCCAGCCATTGTATGGTTGTTTTTTTACCGTCTCTTATAATTTCAGAATGCAGATTATACGTTGTCCATGCTGTTTTATTATCCACATATGAGGTTATAAAATCAAGACTGTTTACTCTTTTAAAATCGCTGGCCGTGTTTAACTGGATTGCTTTTCGAATAAGCGTATCCAAATTCCAAACCTGACCATATTCAAGAAGTAAAATATCGACAGTACAATAGTTTCTCAAATTGATTGAATCTCGGTTTGATAAAGCCTCAAAAAAATTAATGACAGTATGCTGTACATCCTGTTGGTTTTTTGTTAACAATTGTTGAGCCTGTGCTACTCTTGAAAAAGAAAATACAAGGATTAGAAAGGTGATTGCTTTCATACTTTATTGAAGGTTTTTTATTGTTAGTCACTGACCAGCAATCCGCATTTTCAATTACCAAGTAACTTCATTTAACCTGTTGCGGGTCAGACTACCCGCAACATCAAATGGGGGTTAGACATAGAGATAATATTTATCGAATTTTAATATTGATTGCACAAGTACCTTCGAAATTTTCACCCACTTCAAACTCGACTAGTTGACCATTCGCAATGTTTTTCCAGTCAGTCCAGTTATTAATATCGATGAATGAAGCTTTGTTAGCGTACAAACGTCCAATAGAAGCTTCTATAAAAACGTAAGGGGAAGTAATTGCAATTGAGGTACGGTCTATATTACCGGTGAGTTTATTAGCAGCCTGAGTATTTTTCTCATTTGGCAAAAGAATCCCATCGATACTTTCAACTTGAAACTTGTCACAAAATTTTAGCAAAATCTTATATTTGATTGGAGATATACTAATTTGGGGGTCATACTCAATTAGTAATCTTTTTGCGAAGTCAAAATGATCTGAAAGTATCGAAAAAGGGATCGATGATATATATAAATACAGCGCATCGCAAAATCCCTTAATTACTTTATAGTCGTAATTCTTTGCTTTGAAGCATATCTCAAAGATTTCTATTGATTTCTTGAAACAATCAAAAGCACCAGTGAAATCATTTTCAATTCTAATTTTGTGAATTGCCTTATTCTGCAGATATCGAATCATATCCGTGTGCGCTATTCTTGTGTCTTTTGGATTGACGTAGCCCTTCAATAAATTTTCAATGATTTCTATCGCCTCATCATACTTATGGTGAGCATTTAAGCATCTAGCTATTAAAAAGGCTGTGAATGAATTATTGGGTCTGAGTAGGTAAACCTTCTGTGCATAATCAAATGCCGTGTTTATATCTTCGATTTGAAATAATAAAAATTGTGAATAATAAAACAGAAGCCTAAGATTTGCAGGTTCAATCTCAAGTCCCGTTCTATAATCTTCATCAGCTCCAAGATAGTCTCCAGCAGTAGCTTTTATGAAAGCACTGACTCTATAAGTTTCAAAATAATTTGGCACAATACTTTTAGCCTCATCAATCTTTTTAAGAGCTTCGACAAACTCTGTGTTTTTTGAAAAACTTAACGCCTCCGTTAAGAATTTCGCAGCTATTCGCTCATTTGGAGTTCGGTATGAGAGCGCATTTAAACTAAATTCATTATGCAGAGTGACCTGAGAGATATGCTCAACGCTTTGTGTTAGACTTCTTAATTTTGCGCTTATTTCTTTGACAGAATTTACGGGAAGTATGTGATTTTTGGATAAGTAATCACTAGAAAAATCGGTTATCGAGTATGAAACCTCTTCTAGATTACTCTTCCCAACTATTTCTCGACTAATTAACGTTGTGGTGAATAATTCGTTTAAATGCTTTCTTACCTCAATTGGTTGCATCCCAGATAGATAAATTATTTCGGCTGTATTTAAGCTTTTCCGCGCTCCCCGGATTGTGTCTAGTATCCTTAAGGCACCTTTGGAAAGTTTTTCATATACATTTGACAAGCAAAAGTTAAGCAAGTTGTTCTTGTTACTTAATACCTCATTAGGTGATATCCCGGTCTCAACAGTATTAACAAACCATTTCAAGGCTAATGGATTAAAGTACAATTTAGAGGCTATGTCCACAAGAGTCGCTTGAGGTAGCTTTAATAGGGTATCACTGTTTCTTATTCTTGCAATTTCTCTGATTAGGTTAGCGGATTCTACTTCGGTCAATCCAGACAGTTTCCTTGGAAACTCCAATTCCCCCAATCCGATTCTAGATGTAATAACAATGTTACATCTCATTTGAGCTTCACGAATAAAGTTTCTCACTTCCTCGCTTTGGATTGTCTCAAGGTTGTCTATAATGAGGAGCGTTTTGAATACAAGTAAATAGTCAAGTATTTCATTTAGCTTTTGAGACGTATCTTCTAATTTACCTTTCTCATCCATGGACACTGAGATTGCATCGATTAAGCTGCCATAGTTTTTAATACTTGCATGAATATCTTCAATCCCTTTTGCGGTCAACATAGTGGTCTTGGCCGAAGTCCATATAATTAATTCGAATGGACATTTCTCCCCTAAATCCAAAATGTCGTAAGCAACTTTTAAGGCAACAGCCGTTTTACCAACCCCACCATCGCCAATTATGCTTACTACCTTATTGCTCAAAATCAATTTCTTAATATCCTCAACATCCTTCTTACGTCCGATAAAACCGGTTTCATCGAAATCCGGAACAGGCAAATTATGAACTGCACTAATTTCTGGTTCGCTTTCAAAAAATGGAATTGTTAATGTTAAAACATATGAAGGATCCTTTTCAATCTTCAATCTTGTTTCAATGGTTGTTAGCCAATTGACTGGATCAGAACTTTTGATTGTACGGACAAATTCGTACACCGCAGCAAAGTCTCCTCCAATTAACGGTCGAGTATGCATTACTCGATTCCTTATGGGAGCGATACTTGTTAAGGTTTTAAAAATGCTTTTAAAGTATTCCTGTACAATTGGAGAAAAAAATACCTTGTTTTCGTTAATTGTTACAATAATCTCATTGAAATCTAAATATTCAATAACTGAATCAAGATTCTTATCGATTTCAATTCCCTGGTTGTCTTTTTGAAATCTAACTTTTATTTTCTCTCTAACTTGTTGGTCATGTATAAAAGCCAAGTCAGAATGGTAAGGTGTAATAAAATTGTTTATTAATAATTTGAGATCAATCTCAATACCATAAATGAGAGCTGCAATAGTAAGCCTTACTTCTGTAACTTTAGCCATATTTATGATTGATATAAATTCTGTATTAGCTTACAATCTAGGTTTGTTTTCTCAGTTTCTAAAGTTAATACTCCTTTTGTTATTGTTGGTCTCAAACGAACAATCCGAAATATGCCCAAGTTTAACAAAAGATCACCCCTTCCAATCCACACCAGTATCCTTCCAACTTCGGGAGTTTGCGGAATTAATTACGGCTTCACATACTTTTTGGGTTTCCAAGGCATCCTGAAAAGTAGGGGCGCACGGTTTCCCGGTTTCCAAACATTTTAAAAAGTCTGCCACCTGGTGAATGAAACTGTGTTCGTAGCCAATGCCTAAGCCCGGCACCCACCACTTATCCATATAGGGTTGGTCGCCATCGGTAACATGGATGGAGCGCCAGCCGCGCACAATGGAGTCATCGCGATGATCAAAGTATTCAAGTCGGTTTAAGTCATGCAAGTCCCACCGAATGGAAGCGTGCTCGCCATTAATCTCAAATGTGTATAATGCTTTATGGCCGCGAGCGTAACGCGTGGATTCAAACAACCCCAACGATCCATTTTGAAAATGACAATGAAACAGACAGGCATCATCAATACCTACCTTTTGCACTTTACCGGTTAACTGATGCATGCGATCTTTAATAAACGTTTCGGTCATAGCCGATACATCTTTGATACCGCCATTCAACCACATGGCTGTGTCGATGCAATGCGCCAGTAAATCACCGGTAACACCCGAGCCTGCTACCTCCGCATCCAAACGCCAAAGTCCGGCCCCGCCTTGCGGAAGATCGGCACTAATCGTCCAGTCTTGTAAAAAGTTTGCGCGATAATGAAAAATCTTTCCAAGTTTTCCTGAATCAACAATTTGTTTGGCGAGGGTAACGGCTGGAAGTCTGCGGTAGTTATACCACACGGTGTTGGGCACTTTTGTTTTTTTAATTGCATCCACCATCTTCTGGCCTTCAGCCAAATTCCGTGACAATGGTTTTTCACATAAAATCATTTTACCTGCGGCTGCAGCGGCTATAGCAATCTCTGCATGGGTATCATTAGGAGTACAAATATCTACGGCATCAATATCCGTGCGTGCAATCAGTTTCTTCCAATCCGTTTCAAAGGATTCGTAACCCCACTGTGCTGCAAACGCTTTTACTTTATCTGTACTGCGTGCACACACGGCTTTCAATACAGGTTGATATGCGAGATCAGGAAAAAAATTAGGAACGCGATTATATCCGTTGGAATGTGTTCGGCCCATAAACCCGGTACCGATTAGTCCTATTCGAAGTTGTTTCTTGCTCATAGTGTAATGTGTTTAATCTTAAAATTTGTTAATAAGCGACTAGCTTCTGGTTGCTAGATCCTGGCCAAAACTGCAACTTCACAAACTAGTAGCCAGCAACTAGCATCCAGCATCCAGCATCCCGTTATGCCTGCCATCCATGCGCTTCACGCACTTTAATCATAGTAGCCAAAATATCATTCCACGTCTGCTGACGATTCATTACTTCATTGGGGAACATACAGCCATCCCAACAAATATGTTTGAATGCTTTCGTAAGTTTTCCACTTTCATCGCGCAGCCAATACCCGGCATCATGCACAATGTCTAATTTTCCATTTGGATCTGTTGCCTGGCAATGACGGCCGGTTTTATCATGCGAACCTGAACCAAACACAGACCCATCATTTTGCGCCACGTGGAAATCAAGTGTCCAGGGTCGTAAGGCTTTTGTTAAAGTTTTCAAAGCTTCATTTAATACGTTCTTATCCTTCCAATCAAAATCTTTTGGCAGGATGCGATCCTCCGGACTGTTATAGCCCATTGTATATAATAGTGTATGCGCCATGTCGGCCTGAAAGCCCATGTTCGGACGATCCACTTGCTCCATGGTGTTCAGCATCGCTTTCCAACTATGCATGCCGCCCCAACAAATTTCACCTTCGGCTGCTAATTTCTCGCCAAAGTCTGCCGCAACATCACACGCTTCGCGAAATGTTTGTGCAATCAGTTTTGTATTACCCACCGGATCGGCCGCCCATTTTTCAGGCGAGCTTGCCGAATCGATGCGCACCACTCCGTAAGAGCGAACCCCTAACTCTCCCAAACGTTTTCCAAACTCGCACGACTTGCGCACGGTATCAACAAATGTTTTTCGTTCTTCTTTGGTACCCATGGCAGGGCCACCCCAGATCGGTGCAACCAAACTTCCAACATTCAGCTTAAGACCTCTTAATTTATCAGCCAGCTTCTTGGTATCATCATCGGTAAATGTTTCAAGATCAATGTGCGGACCGAATAGTCCGAGATCAACACCATCAAACTTAACACCATTCACTTCTGCATTGGCAGTGAGGTTTAACATAGTATCGAATGGAATGGCCGGTTCTGAATCGGGACCTTTTCCTACAACGCCAGGCCAGGTGGCGTTATGAATTTTGGGATAATTATTCATACTAAAATGATTTAAAATTTAAAATTCAATAATTAAGATTCGGTTTTGTTGCCACTTATTCACAGATTTTTGTTTTTGAATTTTAATCAGTGAATCTGTGGCTATTTTCTGCATTTACAATTTCATATCAGGATTCTCAGGACCAAAGTGTTTAAGCATAACGATGGGATCAGTCGTTGAAGGATTTGTAATCTTCACACCTTCGCGTGCTGCTTTTTCCGTAATGAAAAACTCATCATTGGTTAACTGTCCATAGCGAATCAATGCCGGTGTTTCAATATTCCAAACACCCATTGTGCCATGGCCTTGCATCAAAATGATTCCGTAGGCAGCACTATCTTTAATAGTTACCGTAGCACCCGGTGCAACGGTAAGTTCTTTCGCACTAAATGCATCCGACAAATAACAAACCCAGTTTTCTATATAGCCTTGGGCTTGCATTTCTTTTACTGAACGTACAGGCTTCGGTGCCATGAAACGAGTTTGAAGAATATTGGGATCGACATTCAAGTCCCAATCAAGCACGTCAATTAACTCATCGTAATCGCCAATTTTATCTTTCGGGGTTCCATTCCATAACAACTCTTCGGGAATGATTGCTTCATTCACCAATGATTGATACATCGCAAATACATCCGATGCCTTTTGTGGTTCATAGGTACACATGCTACCCGGTGCGTGAAGCATACCCGGAGGTACATCCCAACCGGTACCCGGTTCAAGTTTAAAGGCAGATGAAAAGTTTGTGATCTTGTTATCGCCTTTTGTGAAGTTTACAAGGCACTCGCGAATTTGTGCTTTGGTAGTGCCTGGTGAAATCCCAAAAAACGTGTATGGAAAATCACCCCCATGATTATTTAATTGCGGTGGAAAGTAATACGCCTCCGGTTTTCCTAACTGACCAATCAAAGCAGCCTTCTCATCATTGTGATGAACGTGGTGTGGCAGCGGACCCATGTTGTCAAAGAACTTTGAGTACATCGGCCAGCTTTTATGTTTGTTCCATAACCGATCGCCAATGATCGCACCTTTCAATTCATCAATTACATCTTTTAATAAGAGAAGTATTTCAGTTGATCCATCTTTAAATATTACCGGACTGAGACCCTCATGCTCTCCGGTGAGTGGACCATTTTTTGCAGGCGTTGTGGATGAGAGCCAACGTTCGTCAATACCACCCCGATTTCCACCAAGTATGTAATAGTCATCAGGGTGTAATTTGATTCTTCGGCCAGGCACACAAAACGAACGGGGCACCCAGGTTGGTGCTAATCGTAAAATTCCTTTTCCCTGTTCCAAAGCTTTTGCTGCGAGACCAGTCTTCTTTGTAATATTCATCTTGAAAAGTTTATGTTTTATTAAATCAATTACCCCTTTCCCGCTACGGAAGAGAGGTGTGACCATGAATTACTTCAAGCTCAACATCATAAACCCGACTTGCTCCAGGCTCAATCAGAATTAGCTCCTTTTGCTCGCGCGCTTTGGCTTGACCGATTACCTTATTTGTTCCTGGCTCAATGCCCACAACGTACTCACCCTTACCCCAATGTTGCCAGTTGGTAAGCCATGGCAATTGTTTTTTAGAAAAACGAATTGACACACCCAGATCAAGTTTATTATTATAGACGCCCCCCACGCACATGCCCGCCTCATCCGCAACCACATCGATGAAGGCAACATCTTCCCCACTACCACTATGATGATCGAGTGGTGCAGGGCATTTTTTGTAATCATAGCCAGTCTTAAAAATTCTGCTGTCATTCATTCTCGCCTCTAACTCACCTTTCCAAATTAATTCAGCTCCCTCATCTACCAAGGGCCAACCAAAATTGAAATGGTATAATAACATGTGTGGTGCAGCAGTATTCGCCCGGTTTACTATTTCATCATGAATATGGATAGAAGATTTTCCAAGTGTTCCGGAGATGGTGCGTCTCAATTCCAGACTTGGACCAAAGATTTTTGTTTCCTTGATTTTGCCTGTAATGCTAAAATCCAACTTGCCGATTGCAGGATCAGGCTGAATGATTGACAAAATCTCAGCCGGTGAATTGCTAATTAATCCATGAAGCCCACGCTCACCGAATGAATCTTCTTCCGGGCCACCGATATGACTGAGTCCGCAAGTCACAAGCAGCCCCCCACCAAATGTTCTAAGCCAGTCAATGCCTTGATGTGAAAATGGTTGTGGTGATGTAATACCGAGATGACTAAGCCAAGCGATACTATACTGATTATAAAAGGCATCAGCAATATCCATCGCACGATCCAGAACTACTTTGTATCGCAACCCGGTTCCGGTATTTATCCAGGCTATGCGAGTACCGCGTCCGGCTCCATTATCAATAACAGAAGTTTCAATGCCGCCTACTTGCGCATGATTAGAAATTTTATCGATCCAGGGTAATGTTGCCAATGTTTCTATCTATTAAATTCTATAAACCATATCTCGGTCTGTGTGCTCGTTAACACTCGGCCTGTGTCTTCATAGACCAAAATTTCCTTCCACGGTTCGTAATCTCCACGAATCCCTAATCCTAGGTCTGTGTCCCCACAGACCAAAATCCTACCTAACATAGTGGTCTGTGAGGACACAGACCACGGGACTACTGTTTAATCATAATGTTTCGATACTCTACTTTCATAGGCGGTCCTACATGCACTTGTACGCCAATCAAACCAGCCATTTTTCTGTTTACTTTATCATTGTCGGTAACATCACTCATTAAAATTCCATTTACATAATGCTGAAGTCTGTTTCCTTTTATAATCAAATGAACTTCGTTCCAATCTTCATCTTTAATAAAGTTTTTTAGTGAATCTCTATTCATCGATTTCACGACTTCCAGTTTCGTCCAGGCATTGTTCTTTACATTATCTTTTACGGCTGAATCTTTCTCGCCCGAATTAATTTTTGTTGTTTGGCCGCGGTAAGCAAGTGTTGTTCTGCCACGCTCTTCATAATTCTGTCCGGTGTAGCGAATCATTCCATCGATGTCAGCCTGATAGCCTTTTAAGGCAAAGGGTACTTCGTTTATCTGTTCACTTCTGTAGTTGATACCGCTATTACCGTCTTTACTGATTTTAAATTCCAACTTTAATTCAAAATCCTTTGGCTCACCACCACGCCAGATAATAAACGTGTTTGCTTTCAATAATTTATCGGGAGTGATTTCCCCAACCAGGCTACCATTTTCAACACGCCAGTAATTGGCATCGCCTTCCCATCCATTCAAGGTTTTACCATCAAAAATAGAAACAAAATCCTTTTTCCTTTGACCCGAAACAAGCATTGGCATACTTATGATAAGCAAGCCAACTATCAAAAAAGAGAATCCTATATTAGTCTTCATTGGCCTTTACACATTATTTCTATTGTGCCTTTCCTTTATACACATCACCTTCTGGATTTCCACCTGCCACCATGTAGGCAACAAGGTCTTTGATTTCCTCATCATTCAATCCTCCCAATAAGCCTGGGAGCATCAAGGATACTTTGGAGAGTTTAGTTGAGACTACATCGACTTTAGGGATCTCGCGTAGCGATTGTGGTATAAACGGATTTTGAGAAACAAAGTATTTTCCTTCTTCTTCGTTGATCAGTCTCCCAACAATAGAACTACCATCTTTCATGGTAAATACAGTGGCGGCATATTGATCTGATACTTCCTTATTAGGATTAAGGGTGTGTTCCAAAATATCCTTTGATGAAAAGCGTGAACCTACCTGTGTCAGGTCGGGACCAATGGCACCCCCTTCGCCACGCATGCTGTGGCACGAGCTACACAATGTAGCATCAAACATATTTTTGCCAGTCTGAAAATCGCGATTTGTAAGTGGGCCATTTACAAGCGCAAGTGCTTCTTCCAACGTACGTCTTTTTCCGGGTCCTTTCGGCTGCGGACGATCAGCAAGGTCATTGCCGGATTCAGTTAATAGATCAGCCCCTGAAAGTTTATCGTAGTAACCGAATTTATCTGCGGGTGTATGAGTCAATGCTTTTTTCCTCGCCTTATCGATAAAGCCGATATAACTCACTCCGCCTTTGTAGGTAAAGGCATTCGCAATCCACTTGAAATATTTTTCGTGAAGCTCGGGAGTCCAACCTTCCGTGGCATCTGACAGAACCGTAGCCAGGTACGTTTGTTGTGCCGGTGGAACATTGGATAACATTCGTGCAATATCCAAACCATACTGAGGATTACGCATGATCAAATCAGATGACGCGCTTACCGTCTTATCCATTGGATCATCTTTCGCAGTTGCTAACAAAGTCAGCGTCTTCTCTACCGAGCCCGGTGCACCAACATAAACAAGTACTTTACTCAGTACGCGATCCAATTCATTGGAGGATGAAGGATAATTTGGATTGAGGTAAGCTACTAATTGATTTTTTGTTGCGCGTTCGGGTTTGCCCATTCTAAAAATCACAACTTCAACAGCACGAACAAGATCAATTTTCTGCGCAGGCGTAAGTTTTGTGAAGTCAATCTTAATTAATGCCTGAATCATTTTATCCCGCGATGCAGGCTTGCCCTGACGAGCCAGCGCGATCATAGCCTGCGTAAGAATTTGAGGATCTGTTTCTTTTAAGGCTCGCTCCTGCCATTCACTTACCGGTTGTTGCTCTACAGCAATGCGTGCTGCGTAGCGCACAAATCTGTCTTCGTGTTTTAGATTTGGCCATGCAACATCCACGGCCCCGTTTTTTATTTCGTGATATTGTTCTAACGTTCTTCTCAATTGATTCACTTCATTAACAGGAGTTGCAGCAATTGATGATGTCGATACGTTTTCTGTCGCAGTAACGCGATATAAGTCAGATTCTAATCTTCTTCCACCGGTAAGAAAATACATGGCCCCATCAGGACCAATAGCACCATCGGTTAATGATAGTGGCGAACCTGATAAAAATTCTTCGGCCTCCGCTGAGTAGGAAGCGCCTTGCGGTGTAAGATGAATGGCGTAAATAATTCCAAAACTCCAATCAAACGCAAACAAGGCACTACGATATTTATCTGGAAACTTTGCGCTTGAACCATTCATAAAATTGGTTGGCGAACCCTGACCTATGTTAATCACGGGGGGAAGATTATCAGGATACGAGGGTGACCATTTTCCATTACCGGTCCGCCATCCAAATTCAGAACCGCTGGTTACATGACAAATGCGTGTGGGGCGATACCAGGGCATTCCAAAATCCCACTCCATGTCCGAATCATAGGTAAATAAATCACCGGCATCATTGAACGTGATGTCAAACTCATTTCTAAAACCCGCACTCACCAACTCCCATTTCTCTCCTAATGAATCTATGTGCGCAATCCAGCCACCTGGTGCTTTGCGACTATTAGCATGGCCGCGTGGGTCTTTAATCTGTGGAAACAAATTATCATCCTGCCAAACAGGAGGTAAACGATAAATATCAAACTTTGGAACATCCACATGATTACCTGCGGATATGTAAATAGATTTTTTATCGGGTGATAGAATAATACTGTGTGGACCGTGTTCGCCCGGTTCGCCCTCAAATGATTTAATCAATGTTATCTTATCAAACTGATCATCGCCATCAGTATCTTGTAATCGATAGAGTCCTGTATTTTTATCAAAGTTTTTATCGCTGTTGTGGTTCACCATTACATACAAACTATTGAACGCATATAATAACCCTTGTGCAAAGCCCATCCCCACTTTTAATGTTGTTGTATCCGCATTGCGATCGGCCTTAGAACCGATGATCAATTTCTCCACTTTCACTTTTGACGTGTCCCCTTGAGCAGGTAACACAATACGATAGATGGCACCATACTGATCGGACGTAATCATCCGTCCCTGGTTATCAAAGGTCATGGCTACCCACGAACCTTGTTCGTTTTCGCCAGGACTATATAAATGCTCGGCCTCAAAACCCGGCAATAGTTTCAACTTGTCAATTCTAGGGTTAGTAAGTTTATCAGGTTTTCTATTACAAGATGCTGCAACAAGACTGATAAAAAGGACTGATAAAAGGAATTTTGACATAGCGGTGAGTCAGGTAATTGAGACTAGATAAATCTATTTTGAATGTACTGAAAAAGTATCACCGAACAACACGGTTTTAGTATAAATGGTAATTTGACCTTTTGTGTGCAGGTGCAATCAAGAGCGATGTTTTACTAACATCTCATTAATAAGCAAAAATCCTTTTTCGGCCATATCCCACGGTTGGGAATATTCGCGCCATACATTAATGGCATTCGCAAAATTTGGATCGTTGCGGGTAAATGCTTCAATGGTTAGCCAGCCCTTATATTTTACTTCGGCCAGCGCGGCAAATGTTTCATCCCACGGAATGTGTCCATCGCCCGGTGTACCCCGATCATTTTCACTGATGTGAACGTGCGCCAACACCGGAGCTATCATACGAATGGCATCGCCTATTTTCTTTTCTTCTATGTTGGCATGATGGGTGTCAAACATCGCTTTCACATTGGGATGATCTACCTTATTTACCAGTCGGGTCAATTGTTCCATCGTGTTGCACAGATAACATTCAAAGCGATTTAGTGCTTCGCAGGCTAATGTGATGTCGGCTTGTGCCGCATATTCACCTGCAGTTCGTAAGACTTCCGCACTCCATTTATATTCAGAATCAGAAGGCGGATGGCGGTCAAGAAATATGGCAAATGCCGAGTGAAACGGTCCACAAATAATTTTTGAACCTAGTACATGGGCGCAATCAATAGCTTCCTTTAAACGTACCACGGCTTTTTCACGAATAGCTTTTGACTCGCTGATGGGATTTTCGTCTGGTCCCAGACCCAACACGCACGTTGCCTCTAACTCCAGATTTTTCAGATGTGCTCCAAATTTTTTATAAGCATTGATGTCCCGCTCTTCCATAAAACATTCAACACCATCGTACCCAATTTTCCTTAATCGCTCCGTGACGGGAAGAAAATCCTCAGGCAAGCCACCCGACCAGGCTAATAGATTGAATCCAATTTTTGTTTTTACTGTTTCTTTCATGACTGATTCTTATGAGTTCATTTCAAATTATAGTCAGCAGGCTTAACGCCTTTTTTAAATTTATCGAAACCAAACATGATTGGCTCATAGGTTCCAATAGTTTCCGCATCACTTTCTTCAGGTATCAGTCCTTCCATCTCCAATGCCCAGTAACTTGCATTTATTAACAATCTTCGAAGATCTGCACTTAACAAATCTATAGATGCCCCCATGGTAGTAGCAAAAATTCTTGCCGTTGTGCCGTAATCATTTTTGTAAGATGTAGTCCAGGCTACAGGCATGACTGATTTAGCATAACTAAGCGGGGCCTCGGCAGTCATACCCAAGGTTGATTGACCATGCAGTAATACATTGGTGTTTGGGTTTAACCCTGTTACGGTATAAACATCGGTCGGTCCCCAGATATCCTTCACGCCTTTAAGAATAGGATGACTGGCCGACAATCCGTTTATGAGACCTCGCGTTCCTTCTGAACCATGTACACCGTGGTGTGAAATCCATGTTTCACCTAATACCTGTCTGCCAAAACCGCCATTCCATTCCATATTTTTATTGTTGTAGCTATATTTAGCATAAACACTTTCTTTATTGCGAGAATAAAGAAACGCGTGGGTAGAAGTGCGTAAGGCAACAATCGGTTTTCCAGACTGTAAATAATCAACAAAGTATTTCATTTGGTCATCTGGCAATTCGCGAAAGCGCATACACATAAAAAGGAGATCGGCTTTTTGAAGATGCTCCATCCCCGGAATGTTGGTTTGATTATTCGGATCAATGGCTCCTGTTTTTGGGTCGATAGCAAAAATAACTGTACACGTGAAGCCATTCCGCTGCGATAAAATTTTCGCCATCATGGGTAGTGATTCTTCGGATCGGTATTCTTCTTCAGCACTTATAAAAACAATGTGCTTGCCTTTGCCAGGACCTTCTTTCCCTTCGTACCTAACCCATTGTTGCATAGGTTGAGCATATGAAGAAACCGATATAGTCAGTATCACCACAACACAAAACAAAAAGCTTGTAATCTGATTATTAGATTTCATTTCTAAAATTTTAGAGAATTGATTCTTAAAAACTAAACTAACCTTCAACACGTTATTTTTCCATGGGATGCTGTTTCAACAGTTCCTCTGGAGAATAGAAACCAGTTTTATTTTTGGTCGACTCGCGAACCGCTTTCACTTTGTCGGGAGAAATTGCCGCAGCCTTATTTCCAAATGCATTACGCACATAAGTAAGTACCGCAGCAATCTCTTCATCGTTGAGCATACCTTGGAAAGGAGTCATAGGCACTTGGCCCGGATACTCTTTTCCATTCACTTCCATCGGCCCATAGATTCCATTCAATGTAATTTTAATCAGGCGATCTTCATTACCAAGCACCCAAGGTGTACCCACCAAAGGCGGAAATCCAGAAGCAGATAGGCCACCCCCATCGGGTTGATGACAGGTTGAACAAAATCCATCGCGGGCATAAATTGTTTTTCCAATGATGAACAACTCACGATCTTTTCCAGTGAGATGTGTTTGCACTTCTTCGTCCTTTTTCTCCTTCAGCGACATACCATTCAAATGTGCTATAGCTGTGGCATAGGCATCAACCATCCATTTATCCATTGGGTGTTTGCCAGCTTCTTCCACAATCGGCAACCCTACTTCCTTATCTAACCACGAGGCAGCCACCAACGCCTCAAGTCTAACCCGACCTTCATCATCTTGTGCAGCACGCATCAATAATTCCGGTTGATTTTTTATTTGATGTCCGCTATAGCGCAACACACGCACTGCCGCTGCGCGTGCACGATAATCTTTTGATTGAAGAACCTGATGAAGGAGTTGTTCGTCAACTCTATCTAAACCCCAAGTTACCCACAGGGCTTCCAACACATGATGTTCATACCGTTCGTCTTCAATATTCAATTTAGCCACCCATGATTTTAGTTGAGGAATCACCTCACTGGCATCATGCGCTCTTAATTCACGTCTGGTACGATAACGGGTTCTGAATTCAGGGAGTTTTAAATTTTCTAACAACTCAGGAATACTTGCACCCGCAACTTTAGCCGGTGTAACCAGCGGACGCGAAGGATAGGTAATGCGATACACACGACCGTGAACATGATCGCGCAGTGGGTCGCGTGCATTATGTTGCATGTGTCCAATTAAAATGTTGTGCCAATCAATCAGGTAAAGCGAACCATCGGGTGCAAACTCCATATCTACGGGCCGAAAATTTCGATCCGTTGATTTCACCAGATCCGCCCGATGGTGACTCTTGTACCCCGTGCTATCATCTTCCATCACATGTTGCTTCATTCCTAAAAACCCGATGGTATTATTAATAAGTAAGTCTCCTTGCACGTCATCTGGAAAATGTCTGCTTGATACAAACTCCAATCCCGAAGTTGGACGGACACGATGTTTTTCTTCAATCAGGTTAAATGATTTATGTGTTGAAACACCGTAACGAGGTTTAATTGATCCAGGCATCATCCATCGCACATCAGGCCCTGAAGTTTCTGCAAAGAAATTTTGTCCCCAATCATCAAAACCAATGCCCCACGGATTGGGAATGGCTAACTGAGCTACGCGCTCAAGGTGGTGACGCTGTGGCGCATACCGATAAAAGCCTCCATTAGTTGCGCGCACGGGTCCATACGATGTTTCAACATTGGTGTGCAAGAAAACTCCTTCGCCCATGTAAATGGCGCCTGATGGATCGGCTGCATATGCACTGTGTGCATGATGTGTATCGTGATCATCAAATCCACTCAGAATAATTTCTTTCTTATCTGCCTTGTCGTCACCATCGGTATCGGTTAGTAAAACCAGGTTTGTTCCTTGCGATACATACACGCCTTCCGGAGCAAACTCAAATCCAACGGGAAGATGCAGGCCTTCAGCAAATATGATTTGCTTATCTGCTTTACCATCTGCATTGGTGTCTTCCAGAATAATAAGTTTATCATTCGGTTTGCTATCACCCGGTTTGTAATGCGGGTAGCTTGGCATAGTAGCAACCCACAAGCGCCCCTTATTATCAAAAGACATTTGAACCGGGTTCGCTAAATCGGCAAACTCTTTTTCGGATGCGAAGAGTTCAATTTTATAACCGGGTGGCACACTGAGTTTATCGAGTGCGTCTTTTCCATAAAGGTAGTCAAGGCTGCCATTTTCTTTAGGATCAAAATTAGTTTCCACCGATGGAAGCTTAGAAGTATTTTGATCGGCAATACTGAGATCTAATTTTTCACCTTTTGCAGCGAGCCAGATAGCTGAATCGCGAATAGCAGTGAGCTCCCGGATTTTAGCAATCTCAAAAGGATAGTTATCCGGACCAAAGGGATCGTACCTGCGACCAAACACATGCACACCATTAGGAATTTTATAATCATTGTGCCACATCCAGTTTTTCTCTGTCACGGCTGCATGAATCAAATTGCGATTTGCCCCGGCCTTTGATGATGCTTTTCCAAAAGCTTTATCTGCCAGCAAAGTTGAAAATTTCTGATATCCAGCATCGTTCAGTTGCGAACCATCGATCGTTAATGGCTCGTTGTTCTCATTATACCATTTGTTGCTCGGCTCCAATGCATCTATAAAGTGCACCTGATTTTTAATCGCCACTTCTTTCATTGCATTCGCGTAGATCGCAAGATTTTTGTTTTCCTTTTCGCCATTGGGCAGATCATACTTGTCCGATAAATTCTCGAAAGCAATAGGCGATACAAGAGCTAACTGCGGTGCGGACTTTCCATTATAGGT
>Ga0154020_10000033_pt1 | contig 143468 bp, 123 predicted proteins | sample Klosneuvirus_201_FD_109709 | JGI IMG/M metagenome (GOLD analysis project Ga0154020, IMG submission 109709) | Active sludge microbial communities from wastewater, Klosterneuburg, Austria - Klosneuvirus_20160825_MG | ecosystem: Engineered > WWTP > Aerobic digester > Activated sludge | place... | reverse complement strand
GCGTCTGCTTTGTCTTTTGCAGCTTTCTCCGCTGCTAGTTTCTCTTCTTCTGCTTTCTTCTTGGCCGCTGCTTCTGCGTCTGCTTTTTCCTTTGCTGCCTTCTCTGCTGCTAATTTCTCTTCCTCTGCCTTTTTCTTGGCTGCTGCTTCTGCTTCTGCTTTCTCTTTTGCAGCTTTCTCCGCTGCTAGTTTCTCTTCTTCTGCTTTCTTCTTGGCTGCTGCTTCTGCGTCTGCTTTTTCCTTTGCTGCCTTTTCCGCTGCTAGTTTCTCTTCTTCTGCTTTCTTCTTGGCTGCTGCTTCTGCGTCTGCTTTTTCCTTTGCAGCCTTCTCTGCTGCTAATTTCTCTTCTTCTGCTTTCTTCTTGGCTGCTGCTTCTGCGTCTGCTTTGTCTTTTGCAGCCTTCTCTGCTGCTAATTTCTCTTCTTCTGCTTTCTTCTTGGCTACTGCTTCTGCGTCTGCTTTTTCCTTTGCTGCCTTCTCCGCTGCCAGTTTCTCTTCTTCCGCTTTTTTCTTCGCTGCTGCTTCGGCATCTGCCTTCGCTTTGGCTTCTGCCTCAGCTTTCTTTGCCGTTTCTTGTTTTTCGTTGATGCATTTCAATGCTTGTTGTAATTTTTCCTTCGCCAGTGCTTCATCCGGAAGTAAGGCAGCTGCCTCTTCGTATTTTGATTTTGCGCCATCACAGTCTTTTTTCGCGAGGTACTGATCACCATTCTTCACTGTTGACTGATATTTTTCGAGGACGGCTTGCTCTTGTTGACGTATTGCCATAAGTGCTGAAAGGTTCTGGCTTGTGTAAGCCTCATCGTCACTGAATTTTTTCTTCTCAGGGTAATAATGAATAAATGCAAGAGGTTGATTCAAGGCATTGTAATTCACAGTCGGGACGGGTTTTGACATGGTTACCCCTTCTATATGTATCTCGGGCTTGAAGTTCTCTTTGTTCTTATCTGCCGGAACATTTCGTGTATCGATCCTGAATCTTTTCGAATTACATCCTGCATTTGAAACGACCAATATAAAATCGGCATCCGCCGGTACTTCGATCGTAAAATCTCCTTTTCCATCACTTACAGTTGTTTTTACATTAACTCCACCCTTGGTTAACGCAATGTTTGCTCCTGGCAAAGGTCGCCCATCTTTCTCTACATTACTGGTGAATTTAAGTGTCCAATCAGGTTGAGAAAGTAAGATCATGGAAATGAATTGGACAATTACAAGGGCAAGATTTCTCATTGAATATATATTGGAATTTGATTATTAATTTAACTTATTCTGCTTTCGAGTTGAAGTAATCTTTCTTTCAGTTCGGCAATTTGTTTTTCCAGATCGTTTATTCTTTCCTCTACATCAGATTGCTTTCCCGGTCGGTTTATTTCCACATTTTCCTGTTCTTCAACTAACGATTCTCCAAGCAGATGAATGAATCTGGTTTCTTTTTGCCCACTTTTACGGGGTAATTCTTTTACGAACGGAGGTTTAAGATTTTTTAATGATTCCATTGTTTCTAACACTGCTTCGAGGGTGTGAAATTCGTAGATCCTGCCGGAATTGGTATTGATCTCCCCAATAGTCTGAGCCCCTCTTAGTAATAATAGACATATTGTTGCAAGTTGTCCGTCATGTAAAGGATAAACCGTTGTGATGTTGTGCTTGTATTTGATTGTTCTGCTACCGCCACCGATAGCGGTCGAAATAAGACTGATCGCTTTTAAACTATTAAGGGCTTTTTGTACTTCCTCTTCTGAATAATTCACTACCGGATTTCGCGAACTTTTTTGATTGCATGCCGCAGTCACCGCATTCAGGGACATGGGATAATAATCAGGAGTGGTTCTGCTTTTTTCGATTAATGAACCTAGTACTCTTTGTTCAATAGTAGTTAGCATTGGAATTTCTTTTTCCATATTTATTTAGCCTCCATCAATTTAATACATTCTTCGATTTTCTTTGAGCAATAAGGATCTGCATTTTTAGACTTCAAAGCTTCTTCATAACTTGCTTTCGCTTCCCTGTATCTTTTTGTTTTAAAATAATCATCACCCTTCTTTATATTTTCTTTATACATGTCTTTGCCAAGAACTTGAGGAATATGTGTTTTCGCATTTCTACTTGCTGTTTCAGCATCAGCCTCCTTTTTTTTAGCATCAGCTTCTGCCTTTCTTTTTTGATCTTCTTCTTCTTGTAGTTTCCTTTTCGCCATTGCTTTTTCCTGATCTGCCTTCATTGCTGCATCATCTTCTGCCTTCGATCTTTCTAATCCTTCTTTTTGTTTACGTGCTTTTTCCGCTGCTGCAGTTTCTTTTGTTGCTTTGTTTTCTTTTTCGAGTGCTTGTTGCGCTTTTTTTTCTGTCAATTTTTTCTTATTCTCCTGCTTTTCTTTTTCTTTATTCTCTAGCGCGATCTTTTCTGCTTCTGCCTTAGCTTTGATTTCACTTTCTTTTTTCTCTTTGGCAAGTTTATCGGCTAATGCCTTTTCTTCAGCTTCCTTCTGCCTAGCATCAGTTAACTGAGTCTTTTTTTCTGCTTCGAGCTTCGCTGCTTGTGCCCTTTCCTGTTCTTTCTTTTCTAATGCAAGCTTTTCTGCCTCCTGTTTTGCCAATGCTTCTTTTACTTTCGCTTCTTTTTCAGTTTCTGCTTTCCTAGCTGCATCTTCTTTTTCTTTCAGACATAGCCCTACTTTTTTAAGTTGTTCTACCGGATATTCTTCACCTGGAATAGTTGCAATTGCTCTTTCGTATAAGGTCTTTGCCAGTGGACAGTCGGGCTTGGCTAATGCCTGATCGCCTTCTTTGTTCGTGTTACAGAATTTGTTGATCAATGTATTCTCATCATCTGTTACCTTGCCCATAATGGCAAAACCAATTTCGTTGGCACTTTTATCCTGATCGAATTTCTGTCCGGAAGCTGAATAACAGATTTTCACCAAAGATTGCTTCAATCCCGAATAATCAATCCCCGGAAATGGTTTGCACATGATGAAGCCGTCAAAGTGAAAAGGTTTAGTGAAAAATTCCTTGGTGATGTTCTCAGGTACATTTTTTGTAGAAATTGTGAACCTCTTTGAATTACAATTTGGATAGGATGCCGTAAGAATGTAATCTTCATTGGGAGCCATCTCGATAATAAATTCTCCTTTTTCATCAGTGGTCAACTGACTAACAATGCCACCCCCGTTCATTTTAGTGAGCAATATTGTTGCTCCTGGAAGACGCTTTTCGTCTTTATCTGCTTTTGTTGTCAGCTTCCATGTTCTCAGCTCTACTTGACTGTGTATTTTTAATTTCCAGTCCTGAGCACGCACATTCAGAATGAAAACACTTAAGATAATAATATAATTAATACTCGTTCTCATTTACCCGGCTCTTTGATTTGTATCATTTTATCACAGTCTTCAATTTTTTTCTTAGTTGATACATCATCATTTTTCAATTTCAATGCAGCTTCATAGCTTGCTTTCGCTTCTTTGTATCTTTTTGTTTTAAAATAATCATCGCCCTTTTTTACGTTTTCCTTGAACATATCCTTTCCTAAAACCTGCGGCATACTGTACTTTGAATGTCCTTTGTCCATTTCAGCGTGATGGTCTTTGTGTTCCGTTTCGTAAGCCAATTTTCGTTTTGCGTCTTCATCTTCCTTGGCTTTTCTTTTTGCCATAGTCTTGTCGTAGTCCGCTTTCATGGCTGCCTCATCTTCTGCTTTTGACTTTGCAAGACCTTCCTTCTGTTTTCTTAATTTCTCCTCATCACTGATTTTCTTATTCTTGTTCTTTTCAGGATCAGTTGTTTTTTTCACATTGAGCTTTTCTGTTTCAATTGGTTTTTCCTTTTTTACTTTATCCTTCATCGTGTTTTCTTTGGCCAATTTATCAGCTTCTGCTTTTTCTTTTGCGGCTTTTTCTTTTGCGGCTTTTTGTTGCGCCTTGGTTTCTGCTGCTATTTTATCTGCTTCCGTTTTATCTTTCAGTGCTTTTTCTTTTGCCAGCTTATCTGCTTCTGCCTTTTCCTGAGCAGCCTTTTCTTTTTCTGCTTTTTCCAGAACTTTTTTCTCTGCTGCCAGTTTTTCTGCTTCAGCCTTTTTTACATTTTCTTCAGCAGCCTTTTTATCGGCTTCTTCCTTCTGTTTCAAACAATCTCCTACTTTTGCTAATTGTATAACGGGATATTGTTCTCCGGGTATCATGGCGATAGCTTTTTCGTAAAGCATTTTGGCAAGAGGACAATCAGGCTTGGCCAGCGCCACATTGCCCGCTTTATTGGTTGAACAGAACTGTTTGAACAAAGCATCTTCAGCAGCGTAGATCTTTGAAACAATTCCAAGACCCTTTGCTGTTCCCGCTTCTGTGTCATCAAATAATTTTTTAGAAGGAAAATACTCGACTAGGATGAGATCTTTGGATAGTTCGGAGTAATCGATACCGGGATAAGGCTTGACCATGATGAATCCTCCTTCGATGTGAAAGGTGGGATTGAAATTATCCTTTTGAATATCGAGTGGAACATTTTTCGTGTTCACTGCCATGCGCTTGGTGTTGCAACCTTGATAAGAAACCGTTAAATAGAATTCGCCTTCTTTCGGCACTTTGATTATGAATTCCCCATTCGAATTTGTAGTGGTTTGAGTGATGATCTTGCCATTCTGCATGAGTGTGACTGAAGCTCCACCGATCTCTTTCTCTTCTTCTTTTGCCTTTGTGTCTAATTGCCATGTGCGATGGTAGACATTGCTGCTTAACTCAAGCGACCAATCCTGGGCTTTTAAAAAATGAAATGAACAAAAGAATAAAAAATGTATGAGCAGTCTTTTCATGCTTATTTTACCTGGGGGGTATTGATCAGCTTTTCACATTCTGCGATCTTTGATGTGGCAATAGGATCTTTTTCCTTTACTTTTAGTGCTTCGAGGTAATTATCTTTCGCTTCTTTGTACCGTTTCGTCTTGAAGTAATTGTTGCCATTCGCCATGAATTCTTTATACTGATCGGCCGGCATTTTTCCGGGAACCTTGTATTTGCTTCTTCCTCCGCCAATCTGTCCTTGTGTTACTGCTTCCACAGGTTTGTCGGTTACAGGCGTTTCTGTTTTTGTTTTAGTAGGAGCAGTTGCCACTGTGCTTTGTTTTGTAGCTTTTGTTTCTTTTTTAAATGTGGCATTCTCTTTCGCTATCCTTGCTTTTTCAGCTTTTTCGAGACTTAATTTTTCTTCAGCAGCCTTTTGCGCGGCAGCGTCTTCTTGTTTTGCTTTCTTAGATTCAATACAGCCCTCTGCGAGTTTGATTCGCTCCTGTGGATATTTTTCATCGGGAAGGATCTTTATTGCCTTATTGTAATATTCTTTAGCCAATTCACAGTTCTTCTTGTTCAACGCATCATCACCCAGTTTGTTGTTGTTACAGAATTTATTGATGACTGTATTTTCGGCTTCGGTTATATTGGAGATGATACTCAATCCCTTTCTTGTAACATCATCATTCTTGTCAAAATTCTGACCACCTGATTTGTATTCAACTTTTACAAGTGGCTCATTCAATCCGATGTAATCTACCCCGGAAATCGGCTTGGAAAGTACAAAACCACCAATACTGATAGTTGGTTTGTAATTATCTTTGGCCACATTTTCCGGCACTCCGTTGGTTGAAACAACAAATCTTTTTGTGTTGCAGCCCTCATAGGAAACAGTTAGAATGAAATCTCCGCCGGCAGGCACGTCAATCACAAAATCTCCGTTAAGATCGGTCATCGTGTTGGCAAGAACGTTTTGTCCCTGATACAAGGTAACCTTAGCGCCTTCAAGTATTTTTTCTTTTTTGTCTGGTTTATTGGTAAGAATCCAGCTTCTTAATTCAACATTGCTGCTTAATTTCAGGGACCATTGCTGCGCCTTTCCGTTAAAAAAAGCAATTAGTAAAAAACAGTAGAGGTATGATTTAATTCGTTCCATATTAAAAGAACTAAATATAAATAAAATAAAGCAGTATGTTTTTATCTGTTGAAATGTTATGCAATTTTTATTAGGACGTGGGGTAGTTGGATAATCTAGTAAATAATTGTGACTTTTGTCACAATAATCTGATTTTTAGTGCCTCTGCCTGATTAGGATAATTATAGGTATATTTAAACTTCATGAATCGTATGAAATATTTGATCTCAATTGTCTTATTTTTTGATTTTTGCCTGCCTTCTTTTGTTTCTGCTCAAAACAGGGAGATATCCTTCAAAACATATACTATCAATAATGGTTTTTGTAAGGGAATACAGACTCATTTCGGCAGCCTTCTTTTTATACCGGATAATGCTTTTATAAATGAAAAAGGAGAAGCCTGTACTAAGACTGTAACGATCAAATACAGGGAGTTTCATTCACAGTTGGATATGTTTTATTCCGGTTTAAACATGATCTGGCAAGAAGGTTCAAGGCGGTATTTACTGGAGAGCGTTGGAATGTTTGAGATCGAAGCCTGGTGTGGTGAACAAAAATTAAAGTTGAAAGAAAACAAGCAGATCCAGGTTCGGATGAAGACAAGGCGTGATCTAAAAGGTCTCTCCAGCTTTGTTTATAATCGGCAAAAGAACAGCTGGTCCAAATACAACAGTCCGGTAGTGGATTTTTCATTTTTTGATAAGAGAAATAATGCCGATAGCGTTTCTTTCTGGGGAAGTGGAAGAGTTTCTGCCGCCAGTGCCACGGTAGATGTTGAAACTTCTGGAGGGATCTATAATCCGGTAACCTATTTTAACAAGTTTCCCGAAGGTTTTTTCAAGGGAATGAACATTAAGGAAATGGGCATATTTAATTATGATGGAGTTATTAAAGACAGTCTTGCCATTCCCATGCAGCCGGAAATGCTGGTGAGAGAATCCAAAACGATGATCGATCAGAAGATTTATGTTACTTATCCGAACAGGAATACCCTGGTGTATTACAATCCCGAAGATCTAAAAGAGAATTTTGTATTGTTGAATGTGAAGGGGATCCGAATGTTCACGGAGTTCAAAGACGGTAGTTTTGCTGCCACGAAGGAAGAAGAGCTCAACTTAATGGTACTTGAAACATACAGAAAGCAAAAGGTAAGTTTCCTTTTTGATAAATTACCGGCGAAACCAAAAAATGAAAAGGAGCTATTGGGAATAACAGGACTAAAAGCAGAATGAAATGAAGAAATTACTACTTGCATCAATCTTGCTTTCTTTTTTTGTATTGAATGCGCAGCAAAAAAAAGATCAGCGATTGATTGAGAAACAATACACCATCACTCGGGTACCACTGAAGGAGAAATTCAATTTGCCTGCTAGGGAACTTCCTTCGCTGATCATTCAGGCTTTTTGTGAAGGCAAGATCAATGGCTACTACCCTTTAAAACCAACAGAAGTATGTAGCTATCATGAATTTGCCGCGCATTTTACCGTGAATAAATTTCAGCCTTCTCGAAACGATGATGCTTATGAAGAAGTAAACTGTCCACAGGCTTTTTGTTATACCAAGAATGAGGCGAGTATTGAACCTTTCCGATTGTATTATGATATTCTTGAAGAGAAATCGTTTAGCAGAGAGAATTCCTCACAGCAACATCGCGTTAAATTTATAAGGCTAATCTATTCGTATGAAAAGTATGGAATGGAATTATTCTTTGATGGACCCTTGTTCAGTTACTCCGATCTCATTAAACTGGAGCCGGAAGAATACGCTTTGAATAATCCAAAAAATGATGCCGCGAAGATCAGTTTTAAGCAGTATTTTGAAAAGAGAATGTTTACCGCTTTTCCACTGAAGTCAGGATCTGAAAGGACGAAAGGCGATAATCCAAATACAGAAAAAGACAAATGGCAGCATTAACTTTTTAATGTAAATCCTTTAGTTAGTGTAAAGCGATCGATGCTTGTCACACCCACATCAAATCCTATCACGAAAAAGCCTATCGATCCTCATAGGGTGTTGAATTTAATTTCAGAATCCTTCCCTATAGATAATTTAGAGGTGGATCCACTGAATAAAGAGGTGTTTTCATGTGTTCTGCTGGTTTGTAAATCTTATCTTTGAATTTTTAATGAGAATTTACCTTTTTATATTTATTCTATTCAGCGCACTCACAACTTTCTCTCAAACAAAAGTACAAGGGTATGTCAGCGAAAAGGATGGTAAAGCAATTCCCGGTGTGGTGATTTCTGCCCTGAATTCCGATTCTTCGCTCGTGAAAGCTGTGGTGAGTGATACTTCCGGAATTTACAGCCTGGATCTGGCGACCGGAAAAAAGTACATTCTTCTCTTCAAATATTTAGGTTATAATAAAATTTACCGAGCAATAGAAACAAAGGAAGCTGTTCTTGAATTGGGAAGAATGGTGATGCGCGCTTCTGCAAAACAGCTGAGTGAAGTGGAAGTTGTAACGGTTCAGAAAAGAGGAGAACAAAAAGGAGACACAACTAGTTTTAATGCCGATGCTTTTAAAACAAATCCGGATGCAACAGCAGAAGATCTGATTAAAAAAATGCCCGGGGTAACTTCAGATAACAATGGAGTAAAAGTGAACGGTGAAGAGGTAAAGAAGGTGATGGTGGATGGAAAACCTTTTTTCGGTGAAGATCCTAATGCCGCTATAAAAAATTTACCGGCTGAGATCATTGATAAAGTGGAGATCTTCGATCGCATGAGTGATCAAAGTATGTTCACTGGATTCAACGATGGAGATCAACAGAAAGCTATCAATTTTGTAACGAAGAGAGGAAAGAATGTTGGTCAGTTTGGAAAAGTTTACGGAGGACTCGGTTCTGATGAAGCAGGTGATACAAAATACAATGCCGGAGCAGTGATCAATAGCTTTAAAGCCAAACAACGCGTTTCCATGTTGTTAATGTCGAACAATATCAATCAGCAGAATTTCAGTATTTCAGATCTGACAGGAGCGATGGGTTCTAACGGTGGTGGAAGAGGCGACAGAGGAAGTGGCGGACCAAGAATGGGTGGGGGAGGGTTCGGTGGATCTTCGGGATTGATGACAGCACCACAGAATGGTATTTCCGCTACACAATCAGCAGGATTCAATTATACGGATGAATGGGGCAAGAAGACCAGCGTTTCCGGAAGTTATTTCTTCAATTATTCTGATAACCTCAATGATGCCATGCAAGTGAGGAATTATTTTGGTAAGGACCAACTAAAATATTCTCAGTCGAACAACGATCATACCATTAACATGAATCATCGTTTCAATTTCAGGTTTGAGCACAATATCGATTCATCAAATAAGATCATATTCACTCCAAATTTCACGTTCCAGGATAATTTGATCAAGAGTAAATTGAAAGGAAGCAATACTGTCTTCGATTCTTTATTGCTTAGCAGAACAGAGACAAGTACAAGAACCGGCAACACGGGTTATGATCTTTCTCCAAGCCTTCTCTTTCAACATAAGATCAATAAAAAGGGAAGAACGGTTTCTTTGAATTTGAACGGACAACTCACTGAAAAATTCAATGACGGCACATACAACAGCAAGAATATTTATCTGGATACGATTTCCGGATTGGATCAAAAATACACCACCTATGGAAACACGAAGAAAGCCGGTGTAAATCTTTCCTATACTGAGCCAACCGGAAAATATAGTCAGTTGCAACTTAGTTATAACCCTGGTTATTATGAAGGATATTCAGATAAACTGACAAATGATTATAATAGGAATGCCAGACAGTACAAGGATTTCAATACACCTTTGAGCAATGAATATTTCAATGTCTATTCCACACAGAAGGCAGGTATCAGCTATAAATTCAATAAAGATAAATTGAATGTGACCGTTGGTGCAGATGCGCAGCAAGCAACTTTGCTGGGAGATCAGACATTCCCAGTTGCATTCAATGTTCGTCAGTCATTCAATAGCCTGCTTCCAAATATGCACTTCAACTACAAAATTTCCAAAGCAAACAATGTTCGTATCAACTACCGTACAAGTACAAATATTCCGAGCATGACACAGTTGCAAAATGTATTGGATGTTTCGAATCCGTTGCAGGTAAAAGCTGGAAATACAGAACTAAAGCAGAATTACGAGCACAATATCAGTGTTCGTTTTGGTGGATTTGATCCAAAGACCTTTCGGAATGCCATGATGTTCTTTAATGCCGGCATCACAAACAACTATATCAGTAACGCAAACTATACTATTCGCAGAGATACGATCATACAAGGCTATGAAATAAAAGCAGGAAGTCAGCTCACACGACCCGTTAATCTGGATGCTTATTACAATGCCAGAATGTTCCTTACTTATGGTTTTCCTTTAAAAGCAATTAAAAGCAATGTAAATGTAAATGGTGGAATCAACTACACTCACGCACCGGGTTTGAATAATGAGGTCTTGAATTATGCAGATAATTACGCAGGTAACGGTGGGATCTTCATTGGAAGCAATATCAGTCAGTATCTTGATTTTTCAGTTGGGTATAATGCATCCTACACAACCGTGAAGAATACAGTTCAGATTCAAAGTGACAATGCTTATTTCAATCACGCTGCTACATTAAAGTTTAACTGGATCATCTTTAAAAGTCTTGTGATCAACACGGATGTGACGCATACACTCTTCAACGGCTTGAATCAAAATTTCAATCAGGAGTTTTTATTATGGAACGCCTACATAGGTTATAAATTCTTTAAGAAGAAAACACTGGAAGCGAAAGTTTCTGTTTTTGATCTATTGAAACAAAATAAAAGCGTGAGCAGAACGATCACCGGAAATTACAGCGAAGACAACAGTTCCGTTGTTTTGCAACGATATGGTATGATCACGTTGACCTATACGTTCCGGAATTTTAAAAAGGGAAATCCACCTAAACCAGATGAGCCGGAGAATCCGTATCGAGAAATGTTCAAAAATAGGGGGATGATGCCTCCCGGTGGACCACCATTTCATTGATAGTCAATATATTATGTTGCTTTACATAAAGATTTGTTTATTAACAATTACTCCGTATATTTGTCTCTAATTCAACATTAATCAACCAAAAAGAACATCCACCACAGCAGACTATGTTTCTGCTCCTTTTGTAAAACACCAAACAATCCGATCAATTTACAAATTTTTGCTGTCAGCCTCCGGGCTTGGGTTTGTGTTCCGATGTTTGATTAATGAATAACAAAAAAAATAACCAGTTCACCGCAAGGGAACACAAAAAAACAAAAAATGAAAAACGGAACAGTAAAATTTTTTAATGTTACAAAGGGCTTCGGCTTTATTAAATCAGATGATGGACAAGAAGTATTTGTTCATGTAACAGGATTAATTGACAAGATCAAAGACAATGACAGTGTTGTATTCGACATTCAAGAAGGCAAAAAAGGCCCTAATGCAGTTAACGTAAAACTAGCTTAATAAAATCATATTTTATTTGATCAAACCCCGGCCCAAAAAGCCGGGTTTTTTTATGACCTTATTTTTTTAAATAGTTTTAGAAAATCAAAAATTTGATTTCAATCAACTGAAAGCGAGTAACAAAAGCTTAAAAAAGTTTGAGTCATTTAAAATAAATTTGGAAGTGATTCTTTTATTTGTGTAAATTTGTCCCGAATTAATTACCTCCTTTTTGTGTGTAATTAATTTATCAAGATGCGGCGAGAGAATGAGCTCATTGACCCGCAGGCAACCAACTAGAAGTGGAGAGTGAAAACTCGAAATTGGAAAACCGGTGCTAATTCTCACCCTGGACGAAGAAACGGGGACAGATAAATTAAAAAAAGAAAATGAAAAGCACACATTCAAAAAAGAACAAGTCCACCACCAAAAGCGCTCCGTCGCTTCATCTGTTATCATCACATTCAGTTCGCATATATATGCGTTGCTGTTGCTGTTGTTGATGCATTAAGTCACCCTTATTGTATTCAAAGAGCGAAAGCTCCCATCCTTTAACGGATAATCAATTATTAATTCGCGTCCGAATAGTTCAGACACCAAAAACAAAAATTCATGAAAAAATATAGTATAAAAACCCAAGCATATAATAATCTACTTGTAGATCCTGAGTTCAGAGCACAATTGAAGTTTGAAGCAGATTACGCTTCGAATGCAAAAGGAGGACATTTTCCTTACTACCAGCAAAAAGAAAGACAAAAAAGTCTTGTTAGTCCGGTAAATCTTCTCACGCAAGAAGAACTTCAATTAACAGCAGTTAAATATTTTGTTTCAAATAATTAAAAAAAGATCATGAGCTTACAAATCTTTAAATCAAAAAAGCCCTTTTCGCTTGAGAACGGGAATCAGCTTCCATCGCTTGAGATCGCGTATCATACATACGGAACATTGAACAAGAAAAAAGACAATGTGATCTGGGTTTGTCACGCATTAACAGCCAGTAGCGATGTATTTGAGTGGTGGCCTGGTTTGTTCGGAGAAAATGATCTTTACAATCCGAAGGAACATTTCATCATTTGCGCAAATAATCTAGGATCTTGCTATGGAACAACCGGACCATTAACTGTAAATGAGTATACGGGAAATCCATGGTTCAGTTATTTTCCTGAGATTTCCATTCGCGATATGGTGAATGCACACGAATTACTTCGCGAACATTTGAATATTGAATCCATTCACACCATCATTGGTGGCTCACAGGGAGCCCAACAAGTCCTTGAATGGAATGTGGTGAAGCCGGATCTTTTTCAGAACACAATTGTAATTGCTACTAATGCAAAACACTCTCCATGGGGAATTGCCTTCAACGAAAGTCAGCGCTTAGCGATCAAAGCCGACAGAACGTATTATTCCAATTCAGAAGACGGAGGTCAAAAAGGACTTGCTGCAGCAAGAAGCATTGCCTTGCTTAGCTACAGGAATCATCATACGTATAATAACAGTCAGCATGAAAAGCACGATGAAAAACTGAATGACTTCAACGCAGCATCCTACCAGCGCTATCAGGGTAAAAAACTGGTTGATCGTTTTAATGCATATTCCTATGTTACATTAGCAAGCGCAATGGATTCGCATAATCTTGGTCGCGCCCGAATTTCCGTTGAGCGTGCACTTCAATCGTTGAAGTCAAAAACATTGGTCATTGGAATCAGCAGCGATCTGCTTTTTCCTTCGGCTGAACAGGAATTCATTGCAGAAAATATTCCCGGTGCAGAATTAAGTATCATCGATTCATTTTATGGACATGACGGTTTTTTGATCGAGACTAAAAAGCTAACGGGAGTGATCACAAAATTTTATAATAAAAAACATAAACTGAGTATAAATAAAAATCTAATAGCAATTTAAAATGGCAAAAAAATTAAAAATAGGATTATTCGGATTTGGATGCGTAGGAAAAGGCTTGTATCACGTATTGAATAACAGTACCGGCTTTAAAGCCGACATTTCGAAGATCTGCGTAAAAGACAGAAGCAAATCAAGGGATGTGAAAAGCGAATTGATCACTTATGACAAATGGGATATTCTAAATGACAGTGAAATTGACATTGTGGTTGAGCTGATCGACGATGCGAAAGAAGCATTCAGTATTGTAAGCGAAGCTTTGAAGCGTGGCAAGAATGTTGTGACTGCCAACAAGAAAATGCTTGCGCTGCACCTGAAAGAGTTATATGATATACAGCGAGAATATAAAGTTTCCCTCCTGTATGAAGGATCTGCCTGTGGAAGTATTCCAATCATCAGAACATTGGAGGAATATTTTGATAATGAAGAGATCCTGAATGTATCAGGTATATTCAATGGCACGACAAATTATATCCTTTCTAAGACAATCAATGAAAAAATAAGTTATGCAGAGGCTTTAAAACAAGCGCAGGAAAAAGGATTTGCTGAAAGTGATCCGACAAATGATGTAGAAGGTTTCGATGCTAAATTCAAGGCTGTTATCATTGCCTTGCATGCATTTGGACTGATCGTGCCGGCCGAGGAAGTACTTAATATTGGAATCACCGGTTTGGATACACAGGATGTGAAATATGCAGGCGAAAAGGATTTTAAGATCAAGTTAACGCCTGTTATTCAACGATTGAAAAGCAATGAGATCAGTATTTTTGTTTTGCCACGTTTCGTAAAAAGTACGGATCCTTTGTTCAATGTGGAGAATGAATTCAACGGGGTGGTTCTCGAAGGAAAATTCTCAGGTGATCAGTTTTTACAAGGCAGAGGTGCGGGATCCTATCCAACCGGGGCAGCTGTGCTTTCCGATGTTTCTGCTTTGTCCTATGGTTATTCCTACGAGTACAAGAAGCATCACCAGCAACATCCTGCCGGGTTTACCAACGATGTAGTATTAGAGGTTTATTTCAGATACAGAACATCGGAACAGGCTAAATTGATACGATTTGAAGAAGTAAAGGAAAAATACACAGGAGGTGATTACAATTATATCACCGGAAAGATCAAATTGCAAACACTGATCGATCACAAGGATCTTATTCTTGAGAATAAATTATTTGTTGCTTTATTGAGCGATAAGGTGGAACTTGCTGATCAGGGAATAAATAAGAACGAAAAGGTAAAACATTTAATAGAAGTAATTCGCTGATTGATATGAAGATCGAAATTAAACGAAGTGATGATAAGTTCAGGATGCTTGCTAAGAATGAAAGCGGGAATGAACTGATCATGGATGCTTCCAGAGAAGCCGGTGGTGAAGAAAGTGGATTCAGGCCCATGCAGCTTTTACTTTCCGCACTCGGAGGTTGCAGCACCATTGATATCCTTTTGATCCTGAAAAAGCAAAAACAAACAGTCGAAAGTTTTGAAGTGGAAGTGAATGGAGATCGAGAAAAAGTGGAAGAATATTCTTTATTCCGAAACATTGAACTTCATTTTAAAATAAAGGGTGAAGTAGATCGATCGAAGGCTGAGAAAGCTATTCAACTTTCACTGGATAAATATTGTTCAGTAGCAAAAACATTGGAGCCGACTGCAAAGATTACACACAAATTAAGTATTAACGGAATTTAATTCTATGAAAGAGAAACAATTCGAAACCATTGCCATTAGAGCGCAAACGGAGAGAACGAATTACAATGAACATTCGACTCCGATTTTTCAGACCACGAGTTTTATTTTTGATACGGCGGATGATATGCGCGCTGCTTTTGCGGAAGAGACGGATGATTTTATTTACTCGAGGTACAGCAATCCAAATACAGATGAATTTGTCAACAAGGTTTGTCTATTAGAAGGAGCTGAGGCAGGCATTGCAACTTCTTCCGGCATGTCGGCCATTTATTCCTCACTGGCAGCTTTACTGAAGAGTGGAGATCATGTGATCTCCTGTTCTTCTATTTTTGGTGCAACCCATGCGATCTTCACCAAATATTTTCCGAAATGGGGGATCGAGCATTCTTATTTCAAAGCTGAGAATCCAGAGGGGATTGCCGAACTCATTAGACCCAATACAAAGATCATTTATTTGGAAACGCCTACAAACCCGGGAATAGAAGTGATCGATCTGGAAGTGATACAGCGAATTGCTAAGAAAAATAATTTACTGATCATAGTAGATAATTGTTTCGCCACACCCTATTTACAGCAACCAATTAAATACGGTGCGGATGTTGTTGTTCACTCAGCGACAAAGTACATGGATGGACAGGGCAGAGTACTTGGAGGAGTTGTTGTCGGAAAAAAAGAATTAGTGAGAGAGATCTATTTGTTTGCTAGGATCACCGGTCCTTCCTTGTCTCCTTTTAATGCATGGGTCTTGAGCAAAAGTCTTGAAACCTTAACGATCCGAATGGAAAGACACAGTGAAAATGCATTGTACATTGCGCAAAAGCTGGAACAACATCCGAAGCTGGAGTCGATCAAATATCCTTTTTTAAAGTCTCACCCACAATACGAAATAGCGACCAAACAGATGAAGGCTGGCGGAGGTATTGTTACATTTAGCGTGAAAGGTGGATTGGAGGCAGGAATAAAATTCATGGATCGCCTTAAAATGATCAAAATTTCACCAAATCTTGGGGATACACGCAGCATTGCTACACATCCTGCCTCTTCCACACATTGTAAGTTAAGCGAAGAAGACCGACTTGCAGTTGGAATTGGTCCGGGACTTATACGCATTTCCATCGGACTTGAACACAGGGAGGATATTTTAAATGATATTCTAGAGGCACTTGATTTTTGACAGACGCCTCTTCATAAGTTTTCTTCTTAAACCTAAAAACACTTTCGAAGTGAGCTAACTTTAGGGTATGAATAAAATCATCTGTCTACTTTTCCTGATCGCATCGTCTCACTTATTTTCAAACATCACCATCAAGTATAAGAATCTTGATAAGACGGAAGTAAAATTAAAAGTGATGATAGACGGAGAAGTGAAGGAAGTGATCTTTAAGGCAGGAAAGAAGGGAAGTGTTACGATCAAAGGAAAAGAGACACAATGTTTGTTCTACACTTCCTGCGAAGAAAGAATGCTGAAAGACGGTGATGAGATCGAGATCGTGAATGGTTGTATTAGGAAATAACAGAGAAGATCATTGCTCCGATTTTATTTTCAAAAGCCATTCATAGGCTTCATCCCAATCGGTAAATGTTTTTTGGGGATAATCTTTCTTACTGAAACTCTGAAGAAATTTAATAAGAGTGGCTTTCACAATTCCGGAAACGACAACTGCTCTTGCCCTTGTCTTAGAAGTTGAATCTTCCAGATTAGCTCTTTCCTTTGCTTTTGCATCCATTCTCCATTCTGCTCTAGCATCAAGTAATTTGTAGCTTGGATTTTTTTCAGAGAGGTGACGTAAAACCAAATTAATATCAATGACATCAAATTCATCTACCAGTCCACAATTCTTCATGGTGATGATCAAAATGCCATTCTTATCTTTTAGAATAGTGGCAATGCGTGTTTCTACCGGATTGGTTGATGGCATATTCAAAATTAAACAAAAACAGCTTGTGCAATTGTGAAATTGAGTAGAATCCCGTTTATAGGGGATCGTTTTCAGTTAAAGAAAGATAAAAAATCGTGTTTACCGATCAATGTTTAAAATGTCTGATCCCTGTCATTACCATGCTCATGCCGGCTTTATTACAGTAATCAATACTTTCCTTGTCTTTGATAGAACCACCGGGTTGTATCACGGCTGTAATTCCGGCTTTATGCGCCAACTCAACACAATCCGGAAATGGAAAAAAGGCATCGCTTGCCATCACAGCTCCATTCAGGTCAAATCCAAAATTCTGCGCTTTAACAACAGCTTGTTTTAGTGCATCAACTCTTGATGTTTGTCCGGTACCGCTTGCCAGTAATTGTCCGTTCTTTGCGAAAACGATGGTGTTGGATTTGGTATGTTTCACAAGTTTGTTGGCGAATAACAGATCTTTTATTTCGGAGCTGCTTGGTGATTTCGTGGTTATCGTTTTCAGATCAGCTTCCGTTTCTGTTTTAAGATCCTTGTCTTGTTCGATCACTCCATTCAATAATGTTCGATACGATTTTTTGGCCAGTTCAACTTTATTTTGAATGAGGATGATGCGATTGGGTTTCGATTTGATCAATTCAAGTGCATCTGCATTGTATCCGGGAGCAATGATCACCTCGCAGAAAAGTTTATTCACTTCTGTAGCTGTTTCGATATCGATGTTTCTATTTGCGATCAACACACCGCCAAAGGCAGAGGTTGGATCTCCTGCAAGCGCATCTACATAGGCCTGATGTATTGTTTTGCGTGAAGCAACACCACAGGCATTGTTGTGTTTTAAAATAGCAAATGTTGGCTCATCAAAATCCGCAATTAAATTAACTGCTGCATCAACATCCAGTAGATTATTATAGGAAAGTTCTTTTCCGTTCAGTTTGGTGAACATTTTATCCAGTTCTCCGAAAAAGGTTCCTTTTTGATGTGGATTTTCTCCGTATCGCAGGATCTGTGACGGCTGAACGCTTTGTCTGAAAAGCGGTAATTCTTCTGTGCGATTGAAATAATTGAAAATAGCTGTATCGTAGTGAGAGGACGTTGCAAAAGCTTTCGTGGCAAATTTCTTTCTGTCGCTTTGTTCTGTTTTTCCATTCTTGCTTTCAAGTAACGCAAGAAGATCGGAATAATCATTTCTAGATGAAACGATCACAACATCATTAAAGTTCTTAGCTGCAGCTCTGATGAGAGAAATTCCACCGATGTCTATTTTCTCAATGATTTCTTGTTCTGTTGCGCCACTGGCAACTGTAGATTCAAATGGATAAAGGTCAACGATCACCAGATCAATGTCAGGTATCTTGTGAAGTGTTTTTTCTTTCACATCACTTTCGTTCTCTCTGCGATTCAAGATTCCTCCGAAAATTGCAGGATGTAATGTTTTGACTCTTCCTCCAAAAATTTCAGGGTAGGAAGTGACCGAATCAACAGCTGTTACCGGAATATTCAGTTTCTCAATAAAGGAAAGAGTACCGCCGGTACTATATAATTTCACGCCTAAACTATGGAGCTTCTTTATAATTGGTTCCAGGTTATCCTTATAGTAAACGGATACCAATGCGCTTTTGATGGTCTTAGATGTACTCATTTTAAAAAAGTAAAGGATAAAGATAGTCTAAGTATCGAAGGGAAAACTGACTGTTACTTTTTTGTGGATTAATTTATCCGTTTCAGATTAATTCCGGTAGGTGGTTTAAGGATCAATGGGAATTTCTCAATTTTTACAGAGCTACTGTCCAATCCAAACGCCCGTGATTCCGGTAAACTTACATGTTTTAAGAAAAGATAGATTTCCATGATGATCTTTTCAAAGATCGGTAATTCATTATCGTAACTAAGGTATTTTTCTATCACGACAAATTTAAAGTCGCCACTGATGTTATTTCTTTGAAGGGATTCATATCGACTCCTTATATCCACTTCTTTGTTCAGTACCAGATCCTCCACTACTTTTCTGAACATCAGATTGATCTTAGGTGCCACCCTGAAGCCAAGTCTGAAATCAATTCGTATAATATCATCCTCTCCTATATGAGTAACCTTGTAATCCATCAGATAAGGTTCATCCATTACATCCACATGTACGAACCAATAGATGTCAGCTCTTTTCGGTCTTCTTTGAAGGATAGAGTGAATGATCTTTTGTTCGATCATTGTGGGGTCGTTCACTGAAGTGAGGTATACCAAATGGGTTGCATACTTTGGTATGGATTCATCATTGCTGAGATCGATAAGGAATTTTTTATAATCATCTAATTTTACCTCGTCTGTGTAGCGTTTTCTTATCTTTTTGGCAAGAAGCCAAACGGTCATAATGGTCATCAATGAACCTGCGATCAATAAAGTGATCCAGCCTCCGTTCTTGAATTTGCTCATGTTGGCATAGAAGAAGGAAAGCTCAACAATTAAGTAAAAGGAAATGATAAATGTGACTAAGATTGGATTGAATCGTTTACGTCTTAAATAGAAGTTCAATAAGAAAGTGGTCATGATCATGCAAAGGATGATAGCCAGTCCGTAGGCAGCTTCCATATTACTGGATTCCTGAAAATACAATACAACTCCTACACAACCGATCAATAACAACCAGTTAAGCGATGGGATATAAATTTGTCCTTTTAAGTCACTTGGATATTTCACTCTAACCTTTGGCCACAGATCAAGGCGCATGGCTTCGTTAATAAGGGTAAAGGATCCTGAAATGAGTGCTTGAGATGCAATGATGGCAGCACAGGTGGCAATGATCACACCCGGAATCATAAATGATTCTGGTATGATCAAATAGAACGGATTTCCTCCGTTTAAGGTTTGCCCTTGGTGACAGATCAACCAGGCACCTTGACCAAAATAGTTTAGAACTAACATTGCCTTTACGAAGATCCAGCTTACCCTCACATTTGATTTACCACAATGTCCTAAATCGCTGTACAATGCCTCAGCACCAGTTGTACAAAGAAAGACAGAACTCAAGATCAGAATTCCCGAAGGGTGAGCTTGCAAGAGTTTATAGGTATAGTAAGGATTGAAAGCTTCAAGAATACTCCAGCTGCAAGGAATATTCATAATGCCGAGTACACCGAGCATTCCGAACCAAATAAGCATCATCGGCCCAAAAAAACGGCCCACCCATTTTGTTCCGAATTGTTGTATGAAAAAAAGTAAGCAAATGATTCCGATGACGATGGGTACGGTTTTGATTCCCGGACTTAAACTTCGGACCCCTTCAACTGCAGAAGCAACTGAAATGGGTGGTGTAATAATTCCATCGGCTAACAAGGCGGATCCTCCAACGATTGCAGGTACAACCAACCATTTGTGTTTAGACCTTTTTACTAAGGTATAAAGTGAAAATATTCCACCTTCACCTTTATTATCAGCTCTTAAAGTAAGTATTACATATTTAAAAGTAGTTTGTAAAGTTAAGGTCCAGAATATCGCAGAAATAGCACCCTTCACAAGCGAAGCATCAATTGCATCTTCCCCAACGATTGCTTTAAGTACATACAAAGGTGAGGTACCTATATCTCCATAGATAATGCCAAGTGTAACAATAAGGCCTCCGAGAGTGACTTTGTGATGGTGGCCGATTCCGTTTTGTCCCATGAGGGGGTGTAAATTCAGAGAGCTAAATTAGTACTAATTTGACTTGTTTACGATGAAAAGCGACCAATTATTATTAACCGGGCACATGCTGATAAAAAGAAGAGATAAGTGGCATTGTTTGATAGATGAGTTAGAAAATACCTGATTTAACAGATCCATAGGCAAGTAGAATCAGATTTAAACCACTGCTCAACAATGGCGAATTAAAATAAAGTACTAAGAAAATAGACTAAACTACGATCTCATCGCCTGCAGCATTGAAGAACTTGTATTCCATAATTCCGAATGCTGACATTGGCTGAATCTTGATCCATTGTTTGAATTCAAAATACCATTTCCATTGCATTGATTTGAACCAAGCACCTTTTTTAATGTATGCTTCAATATAGGGATGTAACTGTAAAGTGATCTTACTTTGATTTTGATCTTTGATGATGTAGCGCAAGTTGTTCTCGATCTGATCTACGAAAAGAAGTGTAGGCTGTACCAATCCGGTGCCCCCGCAACTTGGACAAGTTTCCAGAACCTCTACATTCACTTCCGGTCTTAATCGCTGACGAGTGATCTGTATCAAACCAAATTTACTCGGAGGGAGGATGTTGTGTTTGGCTCTGTCGCCTTTCATCTCCTCTTTGAGTGTATCAAATAGTAGCTTTCGGTTTTCCTGTCCGTGCAAGTCAATGAAATCGACAACAATAATTCCGCCCATGTCGCGTAGCTTCAGTTGACGAGCAACTTCTTTTGCTGCTTCAATATTCACTTCCAATGCATTTTGCTCCTGGGTATTATCGCTTTTTGCGCGATTACCACTGTTCACGTCAAATACATGCAAAGCTTCTGTGTGTTCGATCACTAAATAAGCGCCACTTTTCATGTGTACGGTTTTACCAAACAGACTTTTGATCTGTTTTTCTACACCGAAAGCATCGAAAATTGGCGATTTACCTGTATATAATTTCAAAATATCTAAACGATCCGGCGCAATGCTCTTCATATAGGTATGAAGATCATCGTATGTTTTTTGATCGTTTACATGTATAGCGTTAAATGAAGCATTTAAAAAATCACGAAGAATGGCATTCGTTCTGTCAACTTCACCTAACAAACGGGTAGGGGGTGTTGAGGTTTTCAGCATCTGGTGCGATTCTTCCCATCTTTTGATAAGATCATTCAGATCGCCTTCAAGCTCTGCAACACTTTTATTTTCTGCAACAGTACGAACGATCACTCCGAAATTCTTCGGTTTGATCGATTGCATCAGATCTTTCAGACGATGCTTCTCATCATTGTTGCGGATCTTGGACGAAACTGAAATTTTATCTGCAAAAGGAATTAGTACGAGATATCTTCCTGCCAAACTGATCTCAGTGGTGATCCTTGGTCCTTTCGCACTGATCGGTTCTTTGGCAACCTGAACCAATACATTTTGTCCGGACTTTATAATATCATTGATCTTTCCGTCTTTTTTGATATCGGGCTCCCCTTTAAAGTACATAAGGTTACCCACATTTTGTTTACCGGCCTGCGTTTGCTCAACATATTTGATAAGCGATTTTGCCTGTGGACCAAGATCAAGATAATGTAAGAATGCATCTTTCTCGTACCCCACGTCTACAAACACGGCATTAAGACCGGTCATTACCTTTTTGGCTCTGCCAAGGTAAATATCGCCAACTGAAAATCGGGAATTGTTCTTTTCCCTATGCAGCTCAACAAGTCTTTTATCACTTAGAAGAGCAATGACAACTTCGCTTGGCGTGGAATTAATAATTAACTCGTAATTCACGCTTCAAAATTTTTAATTAATAGCTACACCTTTCATACAACGAACTGTTAAGTCGATCATAAAGTGGCGTTTAAATTAGTGCAAATGCAAACAACGGTATGACCTGTGCCATCCGTTAATTAGAATAAATGATCAGGCGAACTGATTATTTTTTCTTATGACGATTCTTACGAAGACGTTTCTTACGCTTGTGAGTCGCCATTTTATGTCTCTTTCTTTTTTTTCCGCTTGGCATAAATTTTTTTATTTATAATTTTTAATTCTTGTTTTTTTGTGAAATCCTCTTTTTTTACCTCACCTTTTCTTCAACTGCTCTATGTATTTATAGATCTCGGCTTTGGCAGTAGGGTCACCGGTTTTGGCTCCGTACTTTTCAAGTGCTTTGATCGTTAATTCTGTTTTTCCCCTTTGTTCGTTGGCGTCTGCAATGTGCAAATACGCTTCAATGTAATTGCTGTCAATACGCAGCACTTTCTCAAAACGCTGAATGGCTTTATCCAGTTGTCCGCTTTTCATAGAAAAGAAAGCGAAATTCAGTTGCAGCTTGATGTTATTGCTGTCTGTCTTTTCAACTTCACGAAGTAAACTAATTCCTTTCATCGGATCGCTTGTTCCTTCCACATAACAACTCGCGAGCATCACTTTTGCATCTACATTCTTCGGATCCATTTTCAATCCTTTGGAATAACATCGCAATGCACATTTGTAAAGAAGTGGGATCTCTGTTTGATCCTGAGTAAACTGAACAGCATAGAAATAACGTTCTCCTGCTTTTATCCAGGCCTGTGCACTTGGAGATCTTTTCGCAATTTCTTCAGTGAAATGGGCCGCTAGATCAGGCCTTCTTGATCGGTCCCAAAAGGAGATCAAACTGTCTGTCTTATTTCCTTTTTGATATTGATCAAGTTCCTTTGCGCGTTTTGGTTCCAGATTTTTTAAAGCAAGTTTCAAGTAAACCTCAACGTTGGCCGTGTTGTTTTCTGAAACAGTTTCTGTGTTTTGATCACGACTCGCTTTTTTTTGCGAATCATTTGCAGTTTTAGGGGCAATAAATAAAAGAACGGATAATAAAAGGGCGCAGGCAACAAATAATACCTTTGTTTGCTTAGCGCTCATTTGTATTAATCATTGTTTTTTGGTTCAGGTTCAGCTGTCTTCACATTTCTTTTCACTCTATCGCTGAAAGTTTTTGCCGGTTTAAATGCCGGAACATAATGTGCAGGAATTACAACCGTTGTGTTCTTTGAAATGTTACGGCCGATCTTTTCAGCACGTTTTTTTACTACGAAAGTTCCGAATCCACGTAGATAAACATTCTTTCCGTCTACCATTGAATTACGAATGGTTTTCATAAAAGCCTCAACAGTAGCTTGAACGGTCATTTTCTCTATTCCTGTTTTTTCTGAGATCTCGTTTACGATGTCTGCTTTAGTCATGTTACAATATATTTAAAATCAGTAGTTTGTACATTAAAATGGGAGGCAAAGATACTATTAAAATTAAGAATCAGAAATTTTTTTAGGATTTTCTTAAAAGGACGTACTTTTAACAATTAATTATGGATCAATGGTTTGCAAAAGGTTTACTGGCCTGGTATCGTCAAAATAAGCGTGACTTACCCTGGCGAAGTATAAAAGATCCTTATAAAATCTGGCTATCTGAAGTGATTTTACAACAAACCAGAGTAGAACAAGGCACAAAGTATTATCATGCTTTTACTGAAGCATTTCCAAGCATTGCAGAACTGGCACAGGCCAGGGAAGATAAGGTCTTGAAGTTGTGGCAAGGACTAGGATATTATTCCCGTGCCCGAAACCTGCATGCTTCTGCTAAACAGATCATGAAAGAGAGGAATGGCATTTTTCCGGATTCCTATAGCGAGCTTATAAAACTAAAAGGAGTTGGTAGTTATACAGCCGCGGCAATTTCTTCCTTTGCTTTCAATGAAAAAAGAGCCGTTGTTGATGGGAATGTGTATAGGGTTTTAAGTAGGGTTTTTGGCATCTCTGTTTCAATTGATTCGACAAAAGGTAAATCCGATTTTCAGGCTTTAGCGGATCAATTGATAGACAGCAAAGAACCGGGCATTTACAATCAGGCAATAATGGAATTTGGTTCTCAGTATTGTAAGCCTATACAGCCCGATTGCAGTCGTTGCATTTTCAAATCACGTTGCACCGCTTTTTTAAGCCATAAAGTCGCTTTGTTTCCTGTGAAAGAGAAGAAGACCAGAGTTCGTACGAGGCATTTGAATTACCTGGTTGTTTTTGACAAAGAGAAAAAGATTCTGATCAACAAACGAAAAGAGAAGGATATTTGGGCCGGTTTATATGACTTTCCTTTAATAGAAACCGATAGTGCAGCCGATCCTGAATTGCTTATTTCTTCAGTAGCCTTCTCACGAAAAACCGGGAAGGATCCCAAGCTACTTACAAGTTCCAAAGTCTATAAACACATACTTTCTCATCAGATCTTGCAGGTTCGTTTCTTCGTCCTTACAAGAACGGGAAAACACGATGCAACCTTGAGAACGACAAGCGTGAAGGCATTAACAAAATTTGCTTTTCCAAGGTTGATAGAAAAATTTTTAAATGATTGCAATTTGAACGATTTGTTATAAATTTGATAAAGTTCCTATCTGTAAAAACTTAAAACCTATCGAATGAAAAGACTTATTTATTTTTCTCTGATCATGCTTCTTGTCTTCAATTCCAATGCACAGATATTCAAAGCAAAGGACGGAGGCACCGAGATCAGTTTTTTCTCATCTTCACCACTGGAAGACATTACGGCGGTTAACAAAGGTGCTGTGGTAGTTCTAAATACGGTGTCAGGTGAAATTCAATTGCGGATCAGCATACAGAACTTTAAGTTTAAAAATTCATTAATGGAAGAGCATTTTAATGAAAATTACATGGAGAGTCAGAAGTTCCCCAATTCAATTTTCAAAGGAAAGATCAATGAGAAAGTGGACTATACCAAAGACGGAGAGAACAAAGTGACTGTCACGGGAAAAATGGAAATACATGGAGTAGTAAAAGATGTTACGATCGACGGAACACTAACGGTTAAGGGCACAGAACTTGCTCTTTCTTCAAAATTCAAGGTGAAAGTAGCAGATTATAATATCAAAGTGCCTTCACTTTATGTAAAAAATATTGCGGAGGTAGTTGATGTTACTCTAAACAGTATACTGGAACCTTTTCAAAAAAAATAGAACCACATGCTACTAATTACCAGAACGGGTTTAGCCCTTGGCTTGTTATTTGCCATTCAGTCTTTTAAGGCTCAGGAAGATCTTTTAAGTTTGGTTGATGAAGGACAGCCTAAGAAAGCTCAAAAGGTTTTCGCCACTTTTAAAACGTATAAATTGGGGAACGCCCAAACCATTGAAACTGTCAAAGGAAAACATCTTGACTTTAGGATCAGTCACCGTTTTGGCAACTTGTATGATAAAACCCTTTCTAATCCGATCAACGAAACGGGACAATCCTGGCTTGGATTTGACGCCGCCAACGATATCAGAACAAGTTTAGATTATGGTTTGACAGATAATATTACGATAGGTATTGGAAGAAGCAAAATGAGAAAAATAGCAGATGCAAGTTTGAAATGGAGGTTGCTTCAGCAAACCAGCGATTTTAAGATGCCGGTATCAGTGGCTTTATTTGCCGATATGGGATATACGCACGCAAGAACAGATGAAGCAAGTATGTACGGAGGCATCATAAGGGATGCGAATTTTAAAACCAATGAATTGCATCGTTTCAATTATTTTACCCAGCTCATTATCGCAAGTAAACTCAACGACTGGCTTTCAATAGAGTTATTGCCAAGCTACCTCCATAGGAATTTCATAAAAGAAGCACGTAACAGTGATAACAATGCGCTTGATGAAAATGCATTTTTTAGTATGGGTGTTGGAGGTCGATTAAAACTGACAAAGAGGATGTGTATCATAGCCGATTATTTTTATAACACAAGTTCGTATTATACAAAGAATCCATCCGCTTTTAACCCATTGGCACTTGGCTTCGAATTGGAAACAGGTGGACATGTGTTCAGTCTTTTCTTCACCAATGCAAGTGGCTTAATCGAAAATAATTTTATTCCGTATACCACAGATTCCTGGAAAAATGGCCAGGTTAAGTTTGGCTTCAGTATTTCCAGAGTTTTTGCTTTGTAATTTTGATCCCGGGCGATACTGAACATATATTCTATCAACATCTTCTGCAACGACAACATCAGGAGGCTTTACCCGTTAACGCCTATGATTTGGTATGGCCCTCAGTTTTCATGCTTTCCGGGCTTGGCTTGCTGGTTCTGCTTAAAACAACTTCCTTCAATCAGGTGGTGAAAGTAGTTCAGTCCTGTTTCAGCATGCAGACATTAAGGCAAATGGAAAGGGATGAATATAATCCTTTCAAACTATATGCTATTTCGCTCAGCGTATTCTTTCTTTTCAATTTTTCATTCTACATCTATAAGCTCAATCAGGTTTTCAAACTGGTGTTTGTTGAGCAAGGGGCATTAGTTCAATTTAGTTTGATATTATTAATAACCGTATCCGTTTTTAGTATTAGAAACGGCGCATCAAGAATGTTTACGTTATTTATTGACGATCACAAATTAATCCCGGAATACACCTACAGTTCATTTATGATCACGCAGACCCTTGGATTACTCTTGTTTCCTTGCATGGTCCTGTCCGAACTTAGTCCGTTTAATAATTTGCTTTTTTTGTCAATAGCAACTGTAATAATTATTACTCTGCAAGGATTTAAATGGTACAGAGGACTTGTATTTGCCTTTATCGACGGTAAAGTAGGATTTTTGCAGATTTTTACCTACTTTTGCAGTCTGGAGATCTTACCGGTTCTTGTTTTGATAAAATTTATTATTGAAAAATACTAATGGCCAAAAAAGCTGCAAAAAAAAAGTCGGTTAAAAAACAACCCTCCTCAAATAAAAGCAAGCAATCTAAAAGTAAGGTTGCTTCTGTTAAAGGCAAGCAAACTCCAACGAAAGCAAGGCTCGGCTTAAAAGAAAAAAAGTTAACTGTAAAAGTTAAACAAGTTGCCAAGAAAAGCGACAAATTAATCCCTTCGGTCAAAAAACAAGAAGAGAACAAGAAGGTAAAAGTTGTACCTATTGCAGATCCAGGCAAGCAGAATACACAGAATAATACAGATACCATTCCTTTAAAGAAAGTAAGAAAGTCTTCGAAAAAGCCAATTATAACATTACCGCCACCACCTAAAATTGAGGTGAGTAATTATCCTAAGAATAGAGTAAAGAGTTTGCTTATTTCTCAGCCGAAGCCGGTTGAGCCTGATAAAAATCCCTATATTTTATTAGGAAAGAAGCACAACCTGCTTTTAAATTTCAGACATTTTATAAAAGTTGAAGGTCTGAGTTCACAGGATTTCAGGGCTCAGCGCATTGACATTCTCGAACACGGAGCTGTCATCTTAACAAGCAAACTTTCTGTTGATCATTATTTCAAAATGTGCAATGAAATGCGTGTTACTGTTCCTGAAACAATGAAATATTTTTGCATCAACGAACAGACCGCTTATTACCTGCAAAAGTATATACAATACCGTAAAAGAAAGATCTTTTTTGGTCATGGAACCATGCTTGATCTTGTAGATGTGATAAGAAAGAACAAGGAAGAGAAGTTTCTACTTCCTGTAAGCGATGTTCATAAGGAACAAATTGTTGAATTTCTTGACGAACTTAAAATAAATTATACCAAAGGAGTATTCTATAAAACGGTGAGTGCAGATCTCAGCGACTTGAAATCATTAGCGGATTATGATATTCTTGTCTTCTTTACACCTGCAGGCGTAAAGTCACTAAAGGCAAATTTTCCGAACTTTAAACAAGGCGGAACACGAATTGCAGCCTTCGGACATACAGCTGCTTTAACCGTTAAAGAATTGGGATACAGGTTAGATATTTTTGCTCCAACTCCTCCAATTCCTAGCATGGTTGGCACATTGGATGCTTACATCAAGGAAGCCAATAAACGCTGATCAACTAATCTTTTCAAGGCAACTTACTATCGTCTTTTCTATTACTGCGTAGTCTTCGCTTGACTTTCCTACATAAACAAAAGCAAGTAAACCTTTCTTTTCATGGGCAATTAATCGTTCGTACAACAAGGTTTTGTTTTTCCTATAGGCTTCTCTCATTCTTCTTTTCAGCAGATTTCTGTCATGAGCCCTTTTAAAAAGTTTTTTAGGAACAACAAACATCACTTTTACGGGGAATTCCTGCGGTACAGTGCTGACAATCCAGGTGAACCTCAATGGCTGCAATGTTCTGTGCTTCCCTTTAGTAAAGAGAAATTCAGTTTGTTTACGGCTACAAAGCCGCTCTTGTTTCTTAAAGCTTTGGTTCACTAGTTTGATTCGTAAAGATAATTTTTTACTTTTACGCAATAAAACAAATTAGTTTATGGGAAAAGGAGATAAAAAGAGTAAAAAAGGCAAAATTCATATTGGAACATATGGTGTACGCCGACCTAGAAAAAAGGCCACAAAGAAAACTGCAGCTAAGCCGGGAAAAAAGGCAGCAGCAAAAAAGACCGCTAAAAAAGCGAAGTAAGAACAGAAAGCTGCCTTTAGAGGCAGCTTTTTTAATTTATAATGAATTGGATCTTTCGCAATTTAACAAGACAGCAGCTAATCTGAAAAAGGAGAATGAGACCTTTTACCGCAGACTTAAACTCAAATCCCCAAAGAATCTTGATGAAGTAGTCCATCAGTTACACGAAGAGGTTTTTGAACACACAGACTGCTTAAGTTGTGCCAATTGTTGCAAAACAACGTCACCAATATTTTATGAGAGAGATGTGGAAAGGGCAGCAAAGGCTGTCAAATTGAAACCGGGAGAATTTACTGATAAATACCTTAAACGTGACGAAGACGGAGATCTGGTTTTTCGCATTGCTCCTTGTCCCTTCCTTGATGCTGAAAATTATTGTCTGATCTATGAATCACGTCCAAATGCCTGCAGGGAATATCCACATACGGACAGAAAGAAAATACAGCAAATCCTGGATCTCACCTACAAGAACACCATGATCTGCCCGGCTGTTCTTGAGATCACAGAAAGGCTTAAAAAGATCTTGAAGTGAAAGTTATTTGCCTATGAAGACGGTGAGAACATTTACGATCATACCTGGTTCAAACAAATAAGTGTTTTTGCTGATCTGTTTTGAAACTGGCGATTTTTTCAGCTCGGCCTCTTTTTTAAGAGCTTCTATTGTTTTTTGTCTTTCAGATGAATTCAGCTCAAAATTGAAGAATTCCAATAAATAGGTCATCGCAACCTGTGACTGAACATCTATATTCTCGTATTTATTCACAAGCAATGAGAGTCGTTTAATGCATCTTTGTTTAGTGAGATTGATGATCATATTGATCCCGCCACGCTGAATAGAATGAACAATTTCAAAGGTATCTGCCTGTGCTTTGTCAAATTCAATTTCCGGTAGCTTCCAGCTGCTTTCTTTGAACATCTCCACTTTATTATTCCATTTATTTCGAAAACCGGAATAAACTGCAGAGTCGCCACATTGAGAAGCAAGAGTTAGATTTAATCCGAATAGAATAGAAAGGACAAGACAGATTTTTTTCATGACAGGTAAGGAATACCTGCCAAAGTAAGCGAATAAAACGCTAAAATCAAAGAAAGGCAGACTACTTTACGAAGCAAGAGTAAGTAGCAACGGTGGCCATATTGAATCTTCCGATCGCTTTTGTTTTAGCTCCAGCAGGATTTTCAATATTGGTTTTTACATTTTCGGGAGTGGTGGCAAACAATCCACCATTGTTGATCTGTGCAGAAGCCTGAATGAAGAAGTAATAATTGTCCTTAGAAATCGAATGTATTTCTATTCCAACTTTTGCATTTTTCCTGAATTGTTTGAAGTTAAAGAAGGTAGATGGAGGAGTAAATAAAATGGAATCGGTTGCGGCATCAATCACTACTCCTTGTGTTCCGTCCACACAAATGTTCACTTCATTGGGTTCATCAATGAGGGAGTCATTTCGGAAAGAACGCAGCCAGTAATAATCAGGATTGTTATCTGCCTTATCTCTTGCGATGAGTAAGCAATTGTAAATAGTATCTGTTTTCGGTGGACCGATCGATTCTTCAGGAATGGAAAGGATGGTATCTACTTTGGCCGTTCTTTTTTGTGTGGCAAGTGAAGTATAAGTGAATCCGTCGATCGTTATATTTAGTTCATACTGATGATTCACTTTTGCGATGGTATCAGTCAATCCAATTGGATAGACATAATTTCCGTTACTTGTATGATTAAAGGTATACGCTTTGTTGGCTGTAAGGTCTTTTAGAACAACTATGGCTCCGACCACACCGGGAGCTTCCTGGTTGGAAAAGTAAGAGTAAGTGGTTTTAACTTTAATGACTTGATCTTTTCTAAGATCATTCACGAAAGCGTCAATAACATAAGTTTTCGAACCTTCATCCAATTTGATCTGGATCGGATCTTCGCAGGAGATCAAAAGCAACATGGCGCTTAAAATAAGAAGTATGCTTTTACCTTTTTTCATTTAGAATTTGAAATTATATGTTACTGCAGGAACTACTGAACCGATCACAGAGAAACGAACTGCTTCTGTCTGATTTGTTTCGCCTTCCTTCGTTCTGAAATAAATGCTGAATGCATTTCTGCGATTATATACATTGTAAACACTGAACACAAGTGTTTGTTTGTATCTTCTGGTTTCGTTCTTTTTGAATTCGTAGGTCGCGCCAAAGTCAAGTCGGTGATAAGGCGTGATACGATAATTGTTCCTCATTCCTGTGGTGTTGTAAGGAATATTAAGACCCTGTATCTGCACTTTAGAATTCGGGAAGGTAGCCGGTGTTCCACTCAAATAAACAAAATTGGCTGAAACATTCCATCTTTTTGTGATGTCATAATTCAAACTGGTATTAACGCAATGTGTTCTGTCGTATTTACTGTAGAACCATTTATCGTTGCTGATCCCGTTCACCAGACGTTCTGTTTTACTTAGCGTATAACTGATCCAACCATTCAGTTTTCCTTTATTTTTCTTAATATAAAATTCACTCCCATAAGCTCTTCCTAATCCCTGCAACAACTGTCCCTCTACTTTTTCGTTGATAAACAGGTCAGCATTGTCAACGTAATCAAGCTGGTTTTGCATGTATTTGTAATAAAGTTCTACGGAAGTTTCAAAGGTGTTGTCTTTGAAATTCCTGAAGTACCCAATGCTTCCCTGATCTGCAAGCAATGGTTTCACATTGTTGGAAGCAATGGTGTAAACATCTAAAGGTGTACTCGCAGCGGTGTTGCTTATTAACTGAATGTATTGTGCCATTCTGTTGTAACTTGCCTTTATCGAGCTTACGGAATTGATCACATAATTCACAGACAATCTAGGTTCGGGATTAGCGTAAGATTTAATTACTTCTCCGTTTGCAAAAACAAGTGAGCTGTCAAATGGAGCAGGTTCATTTGGAATGGTGTCTCTGAAATAGTAGGCAGTTCCCTTGCCAATGTTAGTGTAAAGACTCACTCTCAATCCGTACTCAATAGTTAAACGAGGCCTTAGTTTTTGTTCATTGCCAACATAGGCTGAATACTCTACACCATATCTTTTAGTGGAAGTGAATTTAACTCTATTTCCTTCTTCGAATTGTCCGAATGCATCATAAGGCCTGAAGTCATACATCAAAGCCTGCGCGCCAAATCGAATGGTGTTTTTACTGTTCAGGTAATACGAGAAATCAGGCTTAATACTGTAATTGATCACATTACTTGTCCACTCAAATTTCTGATTGAGCTGAGAAAGACTAAACCCAAGAAAATACTGGTAATTACTGTAAAAAGAAGTGACATTCATGAAGAGCTTATTGTTGAAGATGTGATTCCACCTCAATGTTGCTGTTGAATTACCCCAGTTGAACTTAAAGGCAGCAGCGCCAAAAACATCTCTTCCAAAATAACCGCTCATAAAAACAGTGTTTTTGTCATTGATCCTGTAGTTGATCTTTGCTGTTAGATCGTAAAAGTAAAAGTCACTGTTTTTGATTGGACTCGTTTTTTTCACAAATGGTTTTACCAATGCGTCAATGTAACTTCTTCTGCCGGCAACAATAAAACTCATTTTATCTTTGATGATAGGGGCTTCAATACTGAGTCGACTAAAGATCGTTCCAACACCACCATTCACATTCAACTGTTTGCTGTTACCTTCTTTCATGCGAATATCCAAAATAGAAGATACTCTTCCTCCGTACTGTGATGGAATCCCACCTTTGATCAACTTCACGTCTTTTACAGCATCTGGATTAAATACGGAAAAGAATCCGAATAGGTGAGAGGAGTTGTAAACCGGGGCTTCGTCAAGTAAGATCAGATTCTGATCAATATTTCCACCACGTACATTGAATCCACTGGCTCCTTCTCCCATGGTTGTTACACCAGGAAGTAATTGAATGGCCCTTACCACATCCACCTCACCAAGCAAAGCCGGTATCTTATTGATCTGTTTTATATCGAGTTTGGAAACACCCATTTCGGTGCTCTTGATGTTCTTGTCTTCTGCCTCTCCCGTCACCACAACTTCATCCAGGTCTTTTCCTTCTGTCTTTAATTCAAATGTTTTGGTGATGTTCTTGTCAAGTTCCACTGCAAATGTGAAAGTCTGGTAGCCGATGATAGAGACCATGATCACGTGTGGACCTTTTGGAAGTGTAATAGAGTAAAAACCATATTCATTGGCCGAAGCGCCCAATTGGGTTCCTTTTTTTGAAACAGTTGCACCTATAAGCGCCTCACCGTTCCCGGCGTCCTTTATATATCCACTTAATGTAAATTTATCCTGAGCAAAAGCTGAGGTCATCATCAATAATGTAAGAAATAGAACTATTTTACTTTTTGCTTTCAAAAATCCGGGTCGAATTGAGTGCACAAATCTAAATAAAAAAACTGCAGCTTATTTTGGAATGAGATTTTCATGGCAATGCTTTAAAAAGGCAGTTCTCCTCTGTAGCCAGCTCAGTAAGGACAGAACTTTTGTTAATATTTGTAAATTTATAAGTACACCAGTGTGCTGCGTTGATTAAAATAATGGTTTCTTGACGTTAAAATGAACTGACTTTTACAGTCAAAAATTATGAAGTTTAATGCGGGAATATTTGTTAAGTTTGTGACTCAAATGAAACCTTCCATTCCCAGAGGCACACGTGATTTTGGCCCAGCCGAAATGAAAAAGCGCAATTTTATTCTGAATGTGATCAGAAAAAATTTTGAGCTTTTTGGATATGAGCCGATAGAAACTCCGGCCATGGAGAACATCACGACCCTTACCGGAAAATACGGCGATGAAGGTGATCAGTTGATCTTTAAGATCCTGAATTCGAGGATCCATGAAAGTAAGGAAAAGGAAAATTTGAGAAAGGAATTCGAACTTTCCCTGGAAAGCTCAAAGAATTCTGAAATATTGACGGAGAAAGCTCTTCGCTATGATCTTACCGTTCCATTTGCACGTTTCGTTGTCATGCACCAGCACGAATTGACCTTTCCTTTCAAGCGATATCAGATTCAGCCGGTATGGCGTGCTGACCGACCGCAAAAAGGGCGGTACCGGGAATTCTATCAGTGTGACGCAGATGTGATCGGCAGCGATTCGCTTACCAATGAACTGGATCTGATCTCTATGATCGATCTTTCCTTTGCGCAATTGAATATTCCTGTTGTTTTAAAATTCAATAACAGAAAGATCCTCACTGCTATTGCACAATTGATAGGTCAACCCGATAAAATAGTTGAGATCACTGTTGCGATCGACAAACTGGATAAGATCGGAAAAGAAGGCGTGAATAAAGAGTTGCTCGAAAAAGGAGTTGATCCGAATTCAGTACAAACGCTTCAGCCTTTGCTTGATTTTAAGGGAAGCAATGAAGAGAAGGTGAATATTCTTAAGGGTTTATTGGGTGACAACAAAGTGGGAAAAAAGGGAATTGACGAAATTCATTTTTTGCTGGAGTATGTTAAGCCATCCCATCTTAAAATAGAATTAGACATTACGTTAGCAAGAGGATTGACCTATTATACCGGCAGTATCTTTGAGGTGAAAGCAAATTCCGGTACTTTTTCTCCAAGTATTCTTGGAGGTGGCCGATATGATGACCTGACAGGAATCTTTGGATTGCCCGGAATGAGTGGGGTAGGGATTTCATTTGGGATCGACAGAATTTACGACGTCATGGAAGAGTTGAAACTTTTTCCTGAGCACACCTCTCATTCATCTGTTTCCAAAGTGATCTTTACTCATTTTGATGAGGCAGGAAGAATGCACTGTATGGGCCTAAGTAACGAATTAAGGAAAGAAAATATTCATTGCGAAGTTTATCCTGAGATCACGAAGAAGCTGGGTAAGCAATTCGATTATGCGAATAAAAAAGGCATCGCTTACGTTTGTACAGTGGGTAGCAATGAAATTGAAAGCAAGTGCTATTCTCTTAAAAACATGAAGTCCGGAGAACAAAGGAGTTTAAGTATTCAGGAGATGATAGCTGTATTAAAGTAAGTGCATGGTATTTATAATAGATCATACGAAAAAATTAGAACTGCAGGAACTTGAAAAATTTCTCGCTGATGAGAATGCAGAAGTGAAGATCGCTGATCCGACCAAGGAGATCATTCAGAAGGGTAGAACTTATCTTGAGCAAAAACTCAAAAGCAGTCAGGCACCGATCTATGGGATCAATACCGGATTCGGATCTTTATGCAATGTGATCATCCCTGATGATGAACTCGAGCAATTACAAGAAAATCTCGTAAAGAGCCATGCCTGTGGTGCAGGTGATCAGGTTCCTGATGCAATTGTTAAGATAATGCTCTATCTCAAGATCCGCTCTCTGAGTTATGGTAAGAGTGGGGTAAAGCTCGAAACCATAGATCTTCTTTGTCAGCTACTGAATAACAAAATATTTCCGGTGATCTTCCAACAGGGATCTTTAGGCGCCAGTGGTGATCTTGCACCTCTTGCACATATGAGTCTGGTATTGCTTGGCTTGGGAGAAGTTCACTACGATGGAAAAAGAATGTCAACGGCCGATGCCTTTTCAAAATCCGGATTAAAATCAATCAAATTATCCGCAAAAGAGGGTTTAGCATTGCTGAACGGCACACAATTCATGAGTGCATATTGTGTATTCAATATCCTTCTTGCTAATAAACTAAGTTATGCGGCAGATGTTATCGCTGCTGTTTCAATTGATGCTTTCAGTGCCAAGAAAGATCCTTTCAAGAAACATTTGCATACCATTCGTCCACATCAGGGTCAGCTTAATACTTCAGAAAATATTCTCGGTTTATTGAAAGGAAGCGCAATGTTCATCTCACCAAAAGTGCAGGTGCAGGATCCTTATTCTTTCAGGTGTATTCCTCAGGTGCATGGCGCAACCAAGGATACGCTTACTTTTGTAAGTTCAGTTATTGAAACAGAGATAAATTCAGTGACTGATAACCCTACCATTTTTCCGGATGAGGATGAGATACTGAGTGGAGGAAATTTTCACGGACAGCCCCTGGCTTTGGCAGCAGATTATCTGAGTATTGCGATGGCAGAACTTGCAAATATTTCGGAGCGAAGAATTTATTTACTTATTAGTGGTCAAAGAGGGCTGCCTTCTTTTTTGACCAGACATGCCGGTTTGCATTCCGGATTCATGATCCCTCAGTATACGGCTGCCGGAATTGTAAGTCAAAACAAACAACTTTGTACTCCTGCAAGCGTAGACAGCATCGTATCCAGTAACGGACAAGAAGATCATGTGAGCATGGGTGCAAATGCTGCAACGAAATGTTTTACCGTTATTGATAATGTAGAAACCGTTCTCGCCATTGAACTGATGTGTGCTTCACAGGCAATGGAATTCCGTCGCCCTGCACAAAGTTCTGTAAAGGTTGAAACCCTACTAAAATCATTTGTTAAAACGGTTCCATTCATGGATAAGGATGAAATAGTTCATGAACGAATGATGAAGTCAAAATCATTTTTAAGAACCAACTCTTTCAAATGATGAGATCTTTAAGGCTTCTTATAGTTTTATTTTTGTTTGCATTCACGAACAGGTCAGTAGCTTGCCAATGCCCTTCAACGCTTCTTAGTTTGGAAGAATGTGAAAAGTATGAGATCATCTTTGCCGGAAAAGTAGAAGCGGTGAAACTCTGTGAAAATAAATACGGAGAAGTAGAATTCACAGTGTTGGAATTGTATAAAGGAAGTATCAAGGAAAGATTTACGATCCTCTATGATTGCAAGGATCCTTGTGCGCAACCATTCAGGGTGGGGGAAGAGTGGATCATTTATACTCGCTTTAAACAGGTAACCAATGGCGTGATGGAATGGTGTAGCCGAAGCAGAAAGTATTTTGCTATAGCAAAGCAGGATTTTTACACAGAGAACCTGGGAAATGATTACGATACAGAAATCGGATTTTTGCGTGAAAAGCTAGGTGAACATCGACCGGTAAGTGCAAAAAAGCAGGAGCCAACTCACCGAAACGAAAAGCCATCTTTAACGCAGACCATTATCATTCTCATTGTTTCGATGAGTTGCATGATTCTTTTCTACTGGTTGTTTGGAAAGTACTTTAAAAGATTTTAATTTTCAGTCTCCAGTTGTTGTTGCCACTTCCAGGCACTCAGCATCATCTCATCAATATTGAACTTAGGTTCCCAATTCAGTTCTGACTTCGCAAGGGAATTATTTGCATAGATAGCGATCACGTCTCCGGCTCGTCGAGGACCAATTTTATAATTCAATTTTTTTCCACTTACTTTTTCGAAAGAAGCTATTGCTTCAAGGACAGAAACACCCTTTCCTGTTCCCAGATTATAAATGGATACCTGCTTTTTATTCTTTTTCTTTAATAGGAAATTCAATGCTTTTACATGAGCATCTGCTATATCCGTAACATGAATATAGTCGCGAATACAGGATCCATCCCTTGTGTTATAGTCATTTCCGAAAACAGTAAGTGAATTTTTGCCAACTGCAGTCTGGGTGATGATAGGAACGAGGTTGTTTGGTTTTTTGATCGGTAATTCGCCCAGCATACCGCTTGTATGAGCTCCAACCGGATTGAAGTAGCGAAGGATCACGGTATTTAATTCTTTGTTCACATCACACATGTATTGTATCATTTCCTCACCGATCTGCTTTGTGTGTGCATAGGGAGATTCACTTTTTTTGATAGGGGTATCTTCTGTTACCGGCAGTTGATCTGCATTTCCATACACAGAGCAGGAAGAGGAGAAAATGAAATTTGAGACGCTTTTCTTAACCGCATATTCAAGAATATTCGTTAAGGAGTGCAGATTATTTCTGTAATACAAAAGGGGGTCGGCAACACTTTCCGGAACTGCTTTTAGTGCGGCGAAATGTATGATCCCGCTGATCTTCTCTGCAGTATCCAGTGTTTTAAAAAGGGCCTCCTTATCACACATATCAATGTTTGCATGACTGAATTTTCCGGAACTGATCTTTTCAATTCTGGAATAGGTACTTATGTCGGAATTACAGAAATTATCAATCGATAGAATGTTTAGAGCCGGATCCTTTAATAGTTCTACGATCGTGTGCGAGCCAATATATCCGGCGCCACCGGTTACGATAATAGTAGTGCGATCCATGGACTTTAAATTTAGTCAAATTATTTCAATAGCATCCACTCAATTACTATATTTATATTGGCAAGAATTTCAACTGATGGCGCATAGATTTACAAAACGCGAGCAATGTCCTATGTGCAGTACACAGGTCGGATCAGCCATTTATTTAGGGGAACGATTAGATCGACCGGTTGGATTGAAGGTGAGTAAAAGTCTGGGACCGGGTTTGGGCATTCGAAAGTGCAGACAGTGTGGATTGATCTTCCCAGCGGACAGCATTACTTTTAATGAAAATATTTTCGCTAAGAGACAAAACGGAAATTTCCTTCCTTACAGTCAAATCCCACACAAAGGTTCTTTTGAAAAGGAATTAGATTTGATAGAAGGATTTTTTTTCGACCACTGTAAAGAGTTAGATGCATTGGATGCAGGATTTGGAAATAGTTTATTACCGATGATGAAACGATTTCGTTCCGTTAAAGGTATAGAGGCATTTCAAGAAATATTTCAGAATGCCACACTTCATCCTGAACTGAGTAGTGTGAAAAGTGATCTCATTAATACAGACCTTGATAATGCAAACTATCCCGAAGCTTCCTTCGACTTCATTTTTCTGGAAGCTTTTCAGCATTTCAGGAACCTGATCATGATTAAAAAAAGCAATGAGATGGCTACGACCAAATGGTTTGATCTATATGGAAGTTCCTTCTTCCTTTTGGTTAATAGCAAAAATGGTGAATTTGATCTATTATTTGCAAGGGACAAATTATGTTTGTAACTTGAGTCCATTGTGCGACCATTATTCGTTTACCGAATTGAATAGTAGAACGCTTGAAATAAACGGGAACAATAATAACTACAAGGTGATCTATCATGAGATCTTTCCTTGCAATAAGGGCTTGAACGAATGACTGGATAAGATATTGAAATTAGTAATGAAAATGACAGGAACAGGAATGCAAATGGGCATCGTTCTGAAGAGACAAAAATGAGTTTTTGAAAGGCCTAAGAAAAATATTCTTTCGTACACTTTATCTATCCGGATATGGAGATTGGTTGCTGAAAAAGAATAAGCGTTTGGGAAAGTTGCCTGTTCTTGTTTTTCACAAGGTGATTCCTGAATATGACCCTGTCTGGCCGGGCATGCATCCACGGTTATTTGAAGAGACGATTCGTATGCTAGAGAAGCATTACAGATTCAAACCATTGAAAGCTTTACTGGATGAGCCTGCGGAGGAATTAAAAGATGCCTGTTTTCTTACTTTTGATGACGGGTATTATGACTTTGTTGAGTTTGCCTATCCAATTTTAAAAAAACATAAGGCCTACAGTTCACTTTTCGTAATTCCTTCCAGAATGACTTATCTTGGCAGAGTTTGGACGTCTACAATTATTTTCTTTGTAAAACATTACACTTTTGAAGAAGTGAATGAGTTTATGCTGGAGAATGGCTTCCGAATAAAATATGTTCACGGTCAGAATGATTTTTGGTTGCATCAAACTATCTGCCTTTATTTATGCGATGTGTCAAACTCTGTTCGTCAGAAATTCATGGATAATTTAAATAGTAAGTTGCACAAGGATGGTAAGAACATTGAGCGGGAACTACTTGATTTCGATGAGCTGTTGAAACTCGATAACAATTTAGTTGACATTCATTCGCACAGCCTTTCTCATCCTAGTTTTGCCAAAGAGTTTGATGAGGGTTTCATTGAGATAGAAATGAAGGAATCTAAAAGACTGATCGAAGAAAGAATGAAGAAGGATGTGTTTGCTTTTGCTTATCCTTTTTCCAAATTCACAGAGCTTAGTCAGAATTGCGCCAAAAAATATTATAGGATGTGTTTTACGGATACACAAAAGGCAATTGAACTGGAAAAACTGAAGCAACATAAGGAATTGTATTATGATCTGCCGAGATACAATATTTATCAGAAAAGTGCGGAAGAGATCTTTTTTCTGATCAATGGTTTTCATGAGAAATTCAAGAAGATGACTTAAGCGCTGTCACATAGATCCAGTCATCGAGTTTTTCATTTTTTCTTTCATCACCGTTTTTATCAAATAACTTTATTTCCGTAAATCCGGTCAGCTGCAGTTGTTCTCTGAGATAAGACGGCTCCGTATAAAAGGTCACCAAAGAATAATTGTGGGCATGGTCGATGATGAGTGAATAGTCTTTAGTCGACAGCTCCTTGTTTTTATGAATGAATTTTTTAAAAATGAAGGGTGCGAAACGGAGAAAGGTCTTAAGATTATAAATGAAGGTTTTTTCTTCGTTCATCCAGGGCGCTTTGTTGAACATGGCATGGGATCTGTTATGCGTGCTAAAGAAAAAGACTCCTCCGGGTTGAAGCACATTATGGATCTCCTTGAGGATCTTGTTGCGATCCTCTGCATTCACATAATCGATTCCGTTGAAAGAGAAATTCACCAGATCAAATCGATCTTTTCCTAAAGAAGAAAGATCCCTTGCATCCATGCATTCAATCTTAACTTTCGGAAACTTTTGTCTGCATTGTTCAACGAATAAGGACGAGTAATCGACACCTATATATTCTTTGCATTTATCTATAAGTTCTCGGGTGGTTCTGCCACCTCCGATGCCTATATCCAGCAGCTTGCCGTTTTTAAGTTTTTTGCCAATGGTATCAAAGATCTTGCTTTCAGCAGTGGTGAGCCCATTCAATTCTCCATACCATTTTTGGGTTTGGGATGAGTTATATGTTTCGAGATTGGAATCCAATTCTATTTCAGTATTTTTTTGATCAGTTTTAGTATGGGATGATGATAAATAGCACCCGAATACTCTTTTATTTTTTCTCCTCCGAATTGCTCTTTGAATTGATTGATGTGGAGCAAAGATTCATCCTTGTTGCCATCATACCATCCTCCAAAATCATACTTGGCAATTCCGTTTTCCTTAAAATAGAGCATGTCCAACCAATGCAATGTTCTGTGAGCTTTACCGAAAAAAGAGCTACTGTGATCATTGGTTTTCAATTCCTGAGTGGTGAATGAATGAAGATTAACGGCGCGCTGTTCAGTTACTCTGTAGAAATTAACACAATGGATCTCAGTACCTGACATGATTGAACTGATGAGCAGAATGCCTTCTTTATTGTAGGCAAGAAGACGCTCTTTTTCCGGCTTTCTGATCTTTCTAAGTGAGGTGAATTTTTCAAGAAGCTGAAGGTGCTCTGCAAAGTTCTTTTGTGGAACAGGGTTAAATATTTTATGCTCAAATTTGTTATTATTTTGAAAAGAAGTGATCTCGGTTTGTGTTCGATGATAAATGCGAGACCAAATTTCTTCTTTAGTGGCAGATAGATCGATCAACAAAGTGTGAAATTCCTGCAAAGCAAGCCCGTGATTTAACGGCACTTGAATATAATAGTTGATGTCTTTTTTCGCAGCTGCATTTTCGGTGAGGAAAGTATCACTCACATTCAAAAACTTTCGTTTATAGTATACGGTATTTATTTTTGCGGGCTGCATTTGGATATGACGGTTTGATAAACAGACACATATTTTGTTGCGGCATCTTTGTTATCGAAATACTGTAGGGCGATTTTTCGGAGTTCGGATGCGTTGACGTGAAAATTCAAGTATTCTTTACAGGCACTTTCATAACTTTCCTTAGTAAAATCATCGATCAGAATTCCTCCTTTTTCCTTAATTATATAATGATCATTGTCTCCAATACCTTTGTTTGTTATGATCGGCAGTCCCATTGACCAGCACTCGGCCATTTTGGTAGGAGAAGAAGCTATTTTCGAATGAGCCGGTTTAATGAAGAAGATACTGGCCTTTGCAATTTTCATGTATCCTGGCATCTCGGAATAATTCACGGAAACAGTTTTGATCATCTCTCGTTCTTCTTCTAACCTCTCATTGAGAATTTTCTGAAGAGCAGAATGATCTTTGGTGATAATCAACAATTTTAAATTGGGAATGAATTTTTTCCATACACCTACACAATCGATCATTTCAGAGGTGTTGTACCAGGTTCCGATCGAGCCGGAATAAAGTAAAACATGATCTGAAGACGAATAGCCAAGGTTGGGTACTGACTTTGTTTCTCCAGAGAAATGGCCGGTATCTGTGCAACAAGGGATCACGGTAGTTTTCTCATTGATATGGAAGTTCGAAAATTGCGTATCAATAAAACTGCTTCCCCTTTGAGTAAGTGAAATAAGAGCATCACATTCCCTGAAGAATTCTTTTTCTTTTTTTTTGAAATAGCTAAAGGCTAAAAAATGCAACAGGTTTCTTTTGTTCCAGATCTTTCCATCTATCCTTTCATCTGCCCAAAGCCCTCGCATGTCAAAAACGAAAGGGACCTTGAATTTCCTTTTGAAATGCAGACCGATCAACGCTGCCAGATAGCTACGACAATGTACCAATTTGAATTGATGAGTGGCATGCAGCTTCTCAGCAATGGTCGTTAATTCCTTCAGGTAATTATAACGAGATAAGAAACCTCCTTCTTCTTCATAGCGAATGTGTTCCCATTTAATACCGAACTTATCAAGTATAGACTTCACAGAAGCACCGTCTTCGGTCATCCTGTCTTTTTTTTCACAGGAAAGCACTGTTATTCGAAAGTCTGCGTCGGCAATTCCAGTTAGATAAGGGATGATTTGTGAGCGTCCAAGAGGGTCGCTTAGTCCATCAAAACTGATATAAAGTGTGTTGTTTGTCAAGTGCCGGAATTTGTATAATTTTATACTTATCGCATGGATATTTTTGACCTCTTATTACCCCCTATTTATCTTTTCCTGGTCATTACCATTGCCTATAAATATAGCCAAAAAAAAATCAAGGAAGACAGTTGTTACAAGTATTTTCTGCCGGGCATGTTGCTGAAAATTTTGGGAGCCATTTCCCTTGGGCTGATCTATTTCTATTATTATTCGGGAGGTGGAGATACCGTGAATTATCATTACACCGCTTCCATGTTAGTTAATGTTTTATATGATGACTTTGATAAGTTCATCTATCTATATTTCGGCAAGCCCTTGGTAAGTGAGTTTTACATGATGAATTCGGATTATTTATTTACGTATTGGGTGAATGACACCTATGCGTATTTCGTTTCTAAATGTTTTGTACCTGTCATTTTGATCTGTGGTAAGAGTTATATGGCAACTGCAGTGGTTGTTGCATCGATCTGTTATCTTCCGGTATGGCGTCTCTTCTTAATATTTAATCGTGAATTCCCTGCCCTTACAAGTCAGTTTCGCTGGACAATATTATACACACCTTCTGTCGTTTTCTGGGGAAGTGGTATAATGAAGGACAGCATCACACTGGCCGCATCCTGTTTGTATGTGCATGGGTTCTACTGGTTCTTCACTCAAAAACGATTTCGGATGAAATATGTTATTACACTTGTGACAGGAATCTATTTTCTTTTATCGATCAAGCCTTATATTCTTTTTGCGTTGCTTCCGGGTTCAACTTTATGGTTCATTACGTTAAGAATTAACCGAATTAAAAATGCTTTTTTAAAGGTGATCATTACTCCAAGTCTTGTAGCTTTGGGTGTATTTCTTGGATTAAGTGTTCTGCAATTCTTTGGTGATTCCTTAGGATCCTATTCTATGGATAAGGTTATTGTTACTGCATCGGAAGCTCAACGAGATCTAAAGCAAAGTTATTATAGTGGCAATGCATTTGATATTGGGGATTATGAACCTACAATATCTGGTATGCTTTCAGTTGCTCACAAAGCTATTTTCGCGACTTTATTCAGACCAACACTTTTTGACATGAAAAATATTGTGATGTTCATTTCTTCTTTGGAGAACACCTTCATTCTCCTGTTCACTGTGTTTCTTTTGTTTAAACTACAGATTTGGCGATTCTTTGGTCTTCTCACATCACATCCACTATTGATGTTCTCTTTCGTGTTTTCAATGTTTTTCGCATTTTCTGTTGGAGTGTCAATATCTAATTTCGGGACATTGGTTCGATTGAAAATCCCTTGTATTCCTTTCTTCCTTTCTAGTTTGGTCATCCTCAATTATATCCAAATACAGACCGCTAAAATGAGAGCTCAAGAGCTTTTGAAATGGGACACTTCCAAATTAAAGCCAGTTGCTTAGCTCATCCATCTTTCATACCACATCTGAAACATAAGCAGATACCAGATCTTTAGGGCAAATTCTTTTTTTCCGGAATAAAATCCATTTTTAAGTTGCGTGATCTCCTCCGACCGGAATATCCCTTGTTTTTCGATCAGTTCTTGATTCAAATAGTGATGAACTGTTTCCTTCAATTCATTTAAAAGCCATTTTTCTATCGGAATTGCAAAACCCATTTTGGGCCTGTCCATCATTGATTTTGGAAGGTATTGATGTGTGATCTCTTTTAAAATATATTTTTTTATTCCTTTGTGATATTTAAATTCGTCAGGTAGTGTTGCGGCCCATTCTATCAACCTGTGATCAAGGTAAGGTTCTCTTGCTTCAATAGAGTGGGTCATCGAAGCCCTGTCAACTTTTTGAAGAATATCATCGGGTAGGTAGGTTTGATAGTCAATGGCCATCATGAATGAAAGTGGCGTGAAGTATTCTTCCTTCAGTTCGGTACTGTTGTATTCATGCTTCAATTCACTTACCTTATTTATAAAAAGATTCTGTAGAGCGGAATCTGAGAATTGTTTACTCAAACTCATCATTATATTGGTAGCCGAAGGGTCCTTTAGAAGTGATTTTAGTTTTTCATAGCGATTATGAAAGTTATAGGTTTTGTTCAGTACCGGAATTTTATCAGCCTTTACATTTTCCATAAGGGAAGAAAGTAACTTTCTGAGTAATGCCGGACTTGAATGCAGGAGTTTACCGTGTTTCATCAGGTAATCGTAGCGATTGTATCCTGCAAAAACTTCGTCCCCTGCGTCTGCACTCAAAACTACTTTTACATGTTGACCTGCAATCTTACAAACAAGACTTGTAGGGATGGCACTGTGATCACCGAACGGCTCATCATAAAAATAGGGTAGCTCTTTGATGTGCTTTAACGCTTCTTTTTCTGTGCAGTAAAATTCATGATGATTGGTTCCTAATTTTTCAGAGATCTCTTTTGCGAACGGTGCTTCATTCAATCCCATATCATGAACACCTATGGTGTATGTGTTTAATCTTGTGGTCTTGTCCTTTTGCAACAATGCTGTTAAACAGGCGCTGTCATATCCGCCACTCAAAAAAACACCCACGGGTACATCCGCGATCATCCGGTATTCTGCAGCTGATGTCAGCAGTTTTTCTGTTTTTGATTTCGCTTCCGTAAATGATATTTTTTGTTTTTCCTTGTTATAATGGTCATACACATTCCAGTATTTCGAGATCTGAAATTGTTTTAATTGTAAATCGAATTCCAGAAAATGTCCGGGTGCAAGTTTGAATGTGTTTTTATAAATACAGTTGGATCCCGGAATATTACCAAACTGAAGAAAAGCAGCAACTGCGTTAAGGTTCAGTTCTTTTTTAAATTGCGGATGGCAAAGGATGGATTTTAGTTCAGATCCAAATATGAAGATCCCATCGTTCCAATAATAAAAGAGGGGTTTTATTCCGGCACGGTCCCTTGCAATGAAGATGTGATTCTTTTCCTTGTTGTAAATAACGAAGGCGAACATTCCAATGAAACGATCAAGGCATCCGCTTCCCCATTCTCTGTAAGCAATTAAAATGACCTCCGTATCTGATTTGGTTTTGAAGTGATGGCCTTTGCTTTCTAACTCAGATCTTATTTCATTGAAATTATAGATCTCGCCATTGAATGTAATGACCAAGTCGCCGTCATGCATGGGTTGAGAGGCATTCGTACTGAGATCAATGATCGAAAGCCTTCTGTGTGCAAGACCTACCTCTGCCTGTGTATTTTTAATATAGAACAAGCCGTCTCCGTCCGGACCACGGTGAATAAGACTTGAGGCCATTTTTTTTAAAGGTTCTTCACCGGAAGAAACATTCAGATCTATGAATCCAGTGATACCACACATAATTGATCAGCTTCCCTGTTTCACAGGTTCGTTTAATTCTATTTTATCAGAAAAGCTCAAGTCCCTTACTTCAGCCTCTTTTTCCTTTTTTTTTACTACTTAATATTAGGAGCAGGATAATGGAAACGGGTAGCAGATAGATGATGAGCTTTGTTGCACGATGAAACAATATCATTTTGTTGCCGGGTTGAATTTCCGGGTCGCCATACACATATGTTTGTGTGAGTTTTTCAAGTATTGGCATCGATATTTTTCCTTCGTAGATTCGAAAAAAAGATTCTTTATTTGTTAAATAGAAGTCCAGGCTGTGATGTTTTTCATACACCTTGTTCCAGGAAGGTTCCTTACTCACATCGTATAGATGCCAGGAGTTATTATAAAATACTTCACAAAGAAAATGCCCCGGCCCTTCTTTCAAGCCCAGTCCAACACTGCGCACTTTTATTTTTTTTCTTTTTAGCATATCCATAAAAACGATCGTTTGTTGACTACATAAACCAATGTTATGTTTCAGAATATCATCAGAAAGTATTATCGATGACATATGAGACCAGATTATCTTTCCAAAAAGTGCAGCGACCCAGTTTTCTCTGAAAGTGTAATTAAGGGGACCATGCTTAAATCTGTTCTTTATGATCTCGCTGCAAAGTTCCGTGTAGGCAAGTGTGTCGAAAGCAGAAGGGAATGCTTTCTTATAAGAATTCTCGGCAGTCTCAAACAATTTGTCCATTGAATTCAAGGCGCTCAGCTCTTTCCGATATAATTCGTTGCTGGATTCAAGGGGTTCTGAAACAGAAAAGAGGTTTCCGAAAATTGGAATCAGGCTTAAGATCAATAAAAGAACTAAGATTGAAGGGAAGTTTTTTTTAAAAATCTGGAGCATTTCTGTTCAAAGTAATAAGTCTTAAATATAAGACTTAATTTTCATTAATTACCAATGAGAGGGATTAATTATTTATACGATGTGACTTTATTAAACAGTGAGAAGATGTTTAAGGATAGCCCCTGTTCTTCTTGTAAATATCTCTGAAGGACTATTAAATATGGCGCGTGCGAAGAAGTAAAATCCTTCTTTTCGTTGTTTTCTGAATGCAAGATTAACTGCTATCAGGGAATCCATATGAGCTTCTACTTTCTTTATCTGATTCTTGTATTCTTTGCCTATGATCTTGTCTTCTCCAAGGCTTTTAATTAGTGCATTTTTTTTCAGAATCCATCTTTCCTTTTCGAAATTTCGCATGTTTCTGTCTTCATGGTCGATAAGATAAGCACTGCATTTGTTTTTTAGCAGGATCTTGTAGCGAACGGACAACTTCATGAAGTAATCCCAGTCCTCAGCGAACATCAGTTCTTTTGATTCATTAAAAAGATTTGCTTTTGCAATATCGGCACGTATAAAAAGACAATTAACGTGCAGGGAACAACTCATAAACAAGTTGTCAGGAAGCTTAGCCGGTAATTTATTTTCTTTGGCATTGGATCTGTTTTCATAGCCCCATTTGAAGTTCAGATGAATGATCTCGGGAGAATTATTTTCTGAGATGAAGTTAAATGCAGTTTGAAAATGAAAGTTCTCAAGTAGATCATCCGAATCGAGAAATGTAACATAGGAGCCGGATGCTTTCTTGATGCCGTAATTTCTGGCATGCGCTACGCCGAAATTCTCTGTTTTATAATATCGGATCTTTGGATCATTCAGTGTCTTTATTACTTCTTCGGTAGCATCTGTACTGCCATCATCAACAAGGATTATCTCAAAATCACTAAAAGTTTGGGCAGTAATACTCCTTAATGCATTAAGCACTATTTTCTCTCGGTTGTATGTTGGAATGACAATGCTGAAAAACATTACTGTAAATATAATTCTTCCAATTGACTGACCATTCTTTTAATTTCGAATAATTTATGTACTGAAGGATAGGAATTCGTCTTAATTTTATTTCGTAGGATTTCATCGTTCAGAAGCAGACTTGAAGCATTCAAGATAGCATTTGAATCTCGGTAAGGTACAATTATACAGTTCTCGCGATCGATCAATACCTCGGGGGCTATTCCAGAAAGGCTTGCTATCATGGGTATGCCTGAAGCCAGACATTCAATATAAGTTTGACCAAATGCCTCAATATTCTTATTTACCGGAACATGTACGAAGAGGTCGAAGATGTGATAGAGGGAGGGCAGTTCATTCTCAAATTCAACAGTTCTGTAGGAAGCTTCTGGAAGTTCATTCAAAAGCTCCTTTATTTTTTTCTCATGATCACCCAATGTATTAAATAATAGAAGCAATGCATTTGGATACGAATTTAATAATTCTTTGTAAGCAGGAATGATATACTGTACTCCTTTCAGTTCTGTAAATCTTGAAATAACACCTATAACAGGAGATTTGTTAGAAGGATTGTATTTTGAATGAAGGATTTTTACTTTTTCTGTATTGGGATTATGAAAAAGTTCTAGTTTGAAGCCATGGGGGATCACAACTACTTTTTTAGAGTCTACTTGTTCTCTTTCGATTAAAGTTTGCTTTACGTTTTCTGATACTGCAATGATCTTTGTTGCTTTTTTGTTTAAGTTCTTGTCCCATTTAACTGCCTTAGGATGGTATTCGTGATTCAAAGTGGCATAATGGCGTGTATAAAATCTATTTTGGATTCCAGCCAACTTTGCAGCGATAAGTCCAATGAATGATCCTGTGAATAGATGTGTATGTACGGCAACGCTTCGGTTCTTTTTTAAGAAAAGGAAACTTTTTAGTATTGCATTCAGTAGGCTCAATTTACTTTTATATTCTATTCTTATGTACTTTACAGATTTTCGGAGAAGGAATTTTTCCATTTCAGTTTCCTGTGCGCCGATAAGAATGAAACTAAGGTCGATCTTCTTTTTGTCAATTTCTTCAATGATCCATTCAAAACCAAGTGCTCTGCTTACATCCGAGATCACGTAGGTTAATTTTATAGGCATTTCATGCGACATTCAATGCCGAATATAATGAATAAAGTTAATTGGTAACTTAGTCACTTTAAGTTGATTTCTCAACTAGTTACCCTTATTAACCTGAATAAAGTTGCGTATTTAAAGTTTGAATAGTTATGAATTCATTCATACAAAACCTTCTAAAGGATGCAAACCCCAATACAAAGTAAATTAGCTCAAAGGAATGGTTTATTTGCAATTCTACTGAGTTTTAATAAAAATACAAATAGATTATTTCTTTTTGTCCAGAAAATAAAACCATGGGAGTGGCAGTAGACGATTACTGAAGATAAATGTTGCGAGAAAAATTATAAAAAAACTAATGGCTGTGGCATACACTGCTCCAATGGCGCCATAATTGCTGATAAAAACGTAATTCAAAACCCCATTCAATAAGATACTGAAAACAGAAAGCCATCCGAGAAAAGAGGTCTTTGCTGTATAGAATATTACGGATGAGACGAGCAGATAAAATCCCCAGAATACATAAGACAAAGAGACCCAGTTCACATACATCATGCCTTCATGAAATTTTTCATCTATGAAGATCCTGAAGAAGAAAGGAGAAAGTAAGGCAATCATCAAAAAACAGAACATTATTAAAGCTATAAAAAGGTAACACATTTTAACGATCTGCGTTTTCGCTTCATCAGTTGCACTGGTTAGACGCTCGTATACAAAAGGTGTGTAGAAATTTGAAAATGCTGTAATGGGAAGAAGTATCATACTTCCAAATTGGTATCCTATGGTATAAATACCTGCTTCATCTACAGAGATCATTTCTGAAATGAAGATCCTGTCACTTTGATTTACTGCAAATTTGCTTAATTGATGAAAAATCAACGGGAAGCCGAAAGTAGCAAGTTTAATCAGATCGTGTTTTGAAAAGGTAAAGTGCAGATAACTTAATCTTATTCCAAAGAACCAGATAGAGATGATTGATTGCAAAAATAAGGAGATTAGCCAGCCAATGATCCTGCCTTCCCATCCTTGAAAAACGTAAACGACCAGATAACACGAAAGACCAAGATCAAATACAGTGAAGGTAAGAGAGTAGAACATGTAAGCAATTGGTTTTTTGTGATTGATATAATAGTTTCTGATCTCTTCGCTTACTATGGTCATGAAACCGGTTAATGGCAGAAGAAACAAAAACAACGGTCCGAAGGTTGTTTCTTCTCGAAATGGAAATATCCCTGCAAGAAGAATGGTGATGAGCAGCGTATTTGTTATGGAAAGCCAGAAATGGGTGGAATACAATTTTTGTTGTTCCTTGAATTGCTTTTCTTTTTTGAAGAATTCGATCCAGAAAAATCCCTCTGAACTCAAACCAATGATCGGTGAAAGAATTAGAACATAGGTGCTGAAAAGTGCTGTTGTGCCGTAGTCTTTTTCTGAGAGATGACTGGTAAGTATGGGTAGTATAAGCAGATTCAGTAATGCACCGATAACAGAAGTAACAGAGTAAATTGAAAAACTATATAAGATCTTCTTGAACATAATTTACAGGAAACTTCAGAAAGAATTTCCTTTGTCAATTCTTGTTGGTATAAATATAGAAGAATAATGATGAAAAGAAAACGGAATACGTCGAAATTTATAAGGCTTGGTCTGTAAGAATCTCCCTTAGCTTCGATTCAGAGTTGCCTTCGGTGCTTAAAAAGTAATCTTTCACCACTTTTTCTCGGATCTTATCATCTATTTCTTTTAATTCGATTTTTTCGATCTGCCCTGCATTAAATTCGTAGATAGGAATGTATGCATCACTTAGCAGATCTGTATTTAAAGCCGGAATTGCGTTGAATAGAATGGTCTTGTTGTAAAGCATCGAGAGTGGGATCAGCCCCGAATTATGGATAAAAACGCATCCCTCACTGCCCATGATCAGCTCAAAAAGATCTCCTTCAGAAATGAATTCAACATCCGGCAACTGAAATTCTTTTGGGTCGGATCGTGGATGCAATTTAACCGTCAGTGAAAGCCCTTGCTTGCGAAAAAAGACTGAAAGCAACTGAATAAATTCTTTTCTTTGCTCTAAGCTGATCTTATTTCCGGGTATTTGTTCAAAGGGCGTATCAAATAGAAGAACTCTCTTCTTTTTCTCGGGCAACTTTTCATTCTTGAGTTTTTGAAAGAATTCATCGAATTGTGGATTGCCAATATATCTAAGTTTTTCTTCTTTTATTCCGTCTCTTTCTTTTATGTAGCCGCTGTTTCTTTCGGTGAAATTGATATAAAGATCCGCTTGCCTGAATTCATATTGACAAGAACGCAGTCCTTTAGTGAGCCCTTGAAATTTTCGCAGGAATAATAATCGGAAACAGGATGGCCATACACTGAATTTCAGCTTCGATAAGGATGCCAGAAGAAAACGTACAGTCTGAATGGAAGATATTGAAATTTCTATTCCTGTGTTTTTCTCCGATCTGATCGTATTGGCAACTTCAAATGCCCTTCGCAAGCCATGTTCTAAAACAATGGTTCTGATGTTTTTCGCTCTCGCTGTTATAGTGAGTGCGATCTGATGAAAGGATTCTATGTCATGAAAAATGATCTGTGATGGTTTGATCTTGTCGAGCAACTCTTCCGGAGTGGAAAAGTCATTCCAGTAAATGACACGTAAACCCGGATAATCTTTCACCTTCTTGTATTCAAAAATAAATACAAGTTCAAATTGGTCCGACAGCCTGAAAAGCTGTTGAGAGAGATCTTTCCTCGTGTGATCCCAGTTAATCAATAATATTTGTTTGCAGCTCAAATAGCAATATTAACAAAAATGAACGAGGGTTCAAAAGGAATATAACTGTAAGATCGAGGATTTTCATTAGTTCTGTTTCGAAATGAATTGAATCATTTCAGCCTGACTGGACTTATAAGAAAAGGAATCTGTGATGTATTTGAAGTTTTCTTTGTCAACGCAATGATGGTAGGATAATTTACTTACTTCCAGTTTCTCTCTGTCATGGACAAATACGGTAAGTATACGAATGAGTTGCTTTGTAGTGAAACAATAACTGGTATATGTTTTTTTGAACAGGATCAGTTTTTCTGTGTCGCTGCTCAGCAGAATAAGCTTCTGTACAAGTTCTTCTATCTCATTTTCTGCAGATGCTTTTTCACATGTTATGCCGGTTTTGAATCTGTACTCTTCTGCATGAACGAAAAAATCCTGCAGTACTTTTTTGGATGATTCCATTTTAAAGCTGGTGTCCAGCTGTTGTTTATTCTCGGGATCAGTCAGGTGAAAGAATGAACTGCGAACAAGTTTTAATTTTTCGATCTCAAAGGGTATGTAGCTCAAAAAGAGATTCAATTGATTTACACTGATGCAGTTGTTCTGGGCGGTTTGATCCACCGTTACATAACGGTCATCATCGGTGTGCGTTCGCAGCATCAGTTGTTTGAAATAATTTATATAGGCTTGCGACATGGGGAGCTGACATTTGCCGTCATTCGGAAAATTATTGAACCATGTGACTTTAGAGTTCTTGATCTCTGCAAAATGGCCGAGTATATTGTTGTCATATTTCTTACTTGTATCAATGATCGGTTTTGGCGGCACAATGGGTTCCGGTGGTGTTTGGTATTCTTTCTCTGAGGAAAAGGTAAATCTCAGTTTACCTGTTTTATTACTCAACAGATAGGTGAATTCATGATCATTCGTTTTTTTCCCTCTCGACAATAGATAGATCGTTTGCGTAATGCTGGCTTTGTCATTTTCGATCACCGCCTTCACGTTCACCGTATCTTTTTTGATGTTCTTTACTAATAACTCATTCTGAGCGGAGGTATTCATCAATGAGTCTTCAACATACAATAGAAATGTGTTGCCGTCTGTATTCACGATCCGTAAATGATTTTGCGCTCGAGCCATTAAAGTAACGAAAAGGAATATCAGGAAAAGTTGTTTACGCATGGTTAAATTTACGCTGTATTTTTGTGAAAGTGATCAAAAATTAGTTTTGCCTTTGATCTTCCAATTGATCTTTCAAGTTCTTCTAACTCTGCTTCTCTGATATTTTTAACACTTTTAAGTTCCCTTAGTAATTTGTCGGCAGTAATATCACTTATACCTTTGATGTCACTCAGTTCTGTTTTGAATGTTTCTCTGCTTCGTTTATTTCTATGATGAGTGATGCCAAAGCGGTGCGCCTCGTCACGGATATGCTGTATCACTTTCAGCGTTTCACTTCTTTTATCCAGATAAAGGGGTAAAGGATCTCCGGGAAAATAGATCTCTTCCAGTCGCTTAGCAATTCCGATAACCGCTACTTTTCTATATAATTTTAATTTCTTGAGTGCGTTCACTGCAGCACTTAATTGTCCTTTTCCTCCATCAATAACTATGAGCTGCGGCAAGGGAAGACCTTCTTCCAAAACTCTGCTGTACCTTCTTGTCAATACTTCTTCCATCGTTGCAAAGTCATCTGCTCCTGTCACGCTTTTGATATTAAAATGCCTGTATTCTTTTTTAGCCGGTTTGGCGTTTATGAATACCGGCATTGCACTCACGGCATATTCACCTTGTATGTTACTGTTATCAAAGCCTTCAATTCTTCTCGGTTGCTCTTTCATCCTGAGATCCTTTTTCATCTGCTCCATGATTCTTTCCGTGTGTCTTTCAGGATCGGTGAACATGATCTGTTTTTCCTTTTCGTGTTTATAGGCAATGGCATTTCTGTGACACAGATCCAGTAATTTTTTCTTATCTCCTATTTTTGGAACATAATAAGCACAATCATTCAAAGCAATGGTTAGTTCAAAAGGAACAATGATCTCTTTGCTGTTACTGCCGAAACGATTCCTGAATTCGAGAATGGCAAACAATAACAGATCATCATCCGTCTCATCCATTTTCTTGGTCAATTCCATGGTTTGTGATTGAATGATCGACCCGTTCTTGATGTGGAAATAATGGACAAAAGCCTGCTTCTCATCACTGAGAATGCTATACACTTCTGTATTCGTGATAGAGGGATGAACCACGGCTGATTTTCCCTGATGCGCTGTTAAGATCTCTATTTTGTTCTTGTAGAATTCAGCATTCTCAAAGTCAAAGATCTCACTTGCTTGTTGCATTTTTGATTTAAGATCTTTTATCGCAAAAGCCAATTCTCCTTTCAGAATCTGCCTTATGCCGTTAAGATCTTCTTCGTATTCATTTAATTTTTGTTTACCCGTACAAGGCGCCTTACACCGACCTATATGAAACTCCAGGCATTCTCTGAATTTTCCTTTGCCAATATTCGTTTCACTCAGTTCATATGAACAAGTTCTTAAAGGATAAATCTGACTGATAAGATCCAAAAGTGTATGCATGAGTTTTCCCGATGCATAAGGACCAAAATATTCACTCCCATCCTTTATCATTTTTCGTGTAGGAAAGATCCTTGAGAAACGTTCCTTTTTGATAACGATCCATGGATATGTTTTATCATCCCTTAAGTTTACATTGTACTTTGGCTTTAAACTTTTGATCAAATTATTCTCGAGCAACAAAGCATCCACCTCTGTATCCACTTTCACTGTTTTGATATCAGCGATCTTTTTTACCAGTAATTTCAATCGAGAATTATCATGCTCTTTTGTAAAATAAGAGCTGACTCTTTTTTTCAGGTTCTTTGCTTTTCCAACATACAGCAAATTCTTGTCGGTATCAAAATATTGATACACACCCGGACTGTCAGGCAGCGATTGCAGAAGAGATTGGATATGTGAATTGAACTTCTCCAGGATAGAGCAAATGTATCCTTTTTAAAAATGAAGAGGAAAGTTCCTGAATGAGCCTAATGAAAGTGAATTATATTTTAAAGCACAGATAAACAGCTAGTTACGCAATTCATCGCTCCAAAAATTATTCGTATTTTCGAGTTCTGTTTTTAAAAAATTATGGCAAAATTCAGAAGAGAAGATGCGCTTGATTATCATTCGCAGGGAAGACCGGGAAAAATTGAGGTAATACCTACAAAACCCTATAGTACACAGCGAGATCTTACGCTGGCTTATTCACCGGGTGTGGCAGAGCCATGTTTAGAAATTGAAAAGAATCCTGAAGATGCTTACAAGTATACTGCCAAAGGAAATTTAGTTGCAGTGATCTCGAACGGCACAGCTGTTTTAGGATTAGGAGATATTGGGGCTCTTGCCTCCAAACCGGTAATGGAAGGGAAAGGTTTACTTTTCAAGATCTTCGCTGATCTGGATGTTTTTGACATTGAGGTGAACACCAAGAATATTGATGAATTTGTTCAGACGGTAAAGAATATTGCACCCACTTTTGGTGGCATCAATCTGGAAGATATCAAAGCACCCGAGTGTTTTGAGATCGAAAGAAGATTAAAGGAAGAACTTGATATTCCATTGATGCATGATGATCAGCATGGAACAGCAATTATATCTGCAGCAGGCTTGATCAACGCAGTAGAGATCTCCGGTAAAAAAATGAGTGAAGTGAAACTGGTCATTAACGGAGCCGGGGCTTCTGCAAATTCATGTGCCAAATTGTATATTGCCGTAGGTGTGAAGAAGGAAAACATCACCATGCTTGACAGCAAAGGCGTTCTTCATAAAGGAAGAACAGATCTAGATCAGTATAAATCATTTTTTGCATCTGAGAAAACAAACATCAATACATTGGAGGAAGCGATGAAAGGTGCCGATATTTTTGTTGGTCTTTCAAAAGGAAATATTGTGAACAAGGAAATGGTGAAGAGCATGAACAAGAACTGTATCGTTTTTGCTCTGGCTAATCCTACTCCTGAGATCTCCTATGAAGAAGCTATCAGTGCAAGACCGGATATCATCGTGGCAACCGGAAGAAGTGATCATCCTAATCAGGTGAATAACGTTTTGGGTTTCCCTTTTATTTTCCGTGGTGCAATGGATGTGAGAGCAACAACAATCAATGAAGAAATGAAGTTGGCTGCCACAAAAGCAATAGCTGCACTTGCAAAAGAACCTGTTCCTGATTATGTGAATCTAGCTTATGGTTCTAAAAACCTGAGCTTCGGCGCAGAATATATTATTCCCAAACCAATTGACAATCGTTTGATCACAGCAGTTTCTTCTGCCGTTGCGAAAGCTGCTATTGAAAGTGGCGTTGCTAAGAGAAAGATCACGGATTGGGATGCGTATAATGCAGAACTTGAAAACAGATTAGGGAAGGATAATAAATTGATGAGAAGTCTGGCTAATAAAGCCAAGAGCAATCCGAAAAGGGTTGTCTTCTCAGAGGCGGACACCTATAAGATCCTTAAAGCTGCTCAGGTAGTAAGGGATGAGGGAATTGCAAAACCAATACTACTTGGAAATAAAGAGAAGATCAATCGCATTGCGGAGGAAAATCATATCGATCTGAGTGAAATGCCGATCATCGATCCAATAACTGTGGATGAGTCGAAACGTAATGAGTTCGGAGATCTGCTATGGAGAAAACGTCAGCGCAAAGGATTGACCTTGTACGATGCACAGAAGTTGATGCGCGATCGTAACTATTATGGTTCAATGATGGTTGAACATGGACTTGCTGATGCTATGATCAGTGGTCTTACCCGTAAATATGGTCAACCCATCAAAGCGGCTTTGGATGTAATCGGTGTTCAGCCGGATATCAGAAAAGTTGCAGGCCTTTACCTCATGGTAACGAAAAAAGGCCCTTACTTTTTTGCTGATACAACCATGAATACCAACCCTACTGCCGAAGAGCTGGTAGACATCGCAATTCTTACTGCAACTACAGTGAAAAAGTACAACATCACGCCAAGGATCGCAATGCTTTCTTACTCCAATTTCGGTTCTGCACCTGGTGAGATTCCTGATAAAATGCAAAAAGCTGTTAGTATCCTGCATAAAAATTATCCGGGACTGATTGTAGACGGCGATATTCAGGCGAATTTCTCAATCAACAATACACTTTTAAAAGAACAATTTCCATTCAGTACTTTGGTTGACATGGACGTGAACACATTTATTTTTCCAAATCTTGAATCCGGAAATATCGCTTACAAATTGCTGCAGGAATTGGGAGGATCGGAAGCGATCGGACCGGTGTTGATGGGACTGAACAAGCCTGTTCACGTGTTGCAATTGGGAAGCAGTGTAAGAGAAATAGTGAACATGGTTATTCTATCAGTGGTAGACGCCCAAACCCGTAAATGATTTCTTCATAGAGAACATGTCAATGATCAATTATTTAAAGGGGCAGATCACATCAAAGAATCCGGCACACTTAGTGATCGAATGTGGTGGTGTTGGCTATGGTTTACTTATTTCTCTGAATACCTATTCAAAAATGGAAGGTCAGTCACAGGCCTGCATCTTCGTTGAAAGTGTCTATGTGCGAGATGATAATCCGCGTTATTATGGTTTTCATGATGAAGAAGAAAGAGAATTGTTTCGTAAACTTATTTCCGTTAGCGGAGTAGGGGGGAGCAGTGCAATGCTTATGCTTTCCAGTCTGAGTGCAGGAGAGATCGTTGGAGCAATCAATACAGCGAATGTCAGTCTTCTGAAAAGCATTAAAGGAATTGGAGATAAAACTGCACAAAGGATCGTTGTTGACCTAAAAGGAAAAATGGGAAAACATGAAGGAGGAATCTCTCAGATTTTAACAAATTCATACAATAAAAACCGGGATGAAGCGTTAATGGCTTTGATGACATTAGGTTTCCCAAAAGCCACTGCCGAGAAGGCCCTTGAAAAGGCCATCAAACAGCAAGGAGTTGAGACTGAAAATGTCGAAAATTTAGTAAAAGCAGCATTCAAAAACTTATAAGCACCTTGCCTTCTTGAGAGCCAACAGCCTGATAAATTTCTTTCTTTTAACCGGAACCACAGCTTGTTTAATGGGCGTTGTTACGGCTAAACAAGATTCGGTTTCTACTCAGAACGAAGTGTATGAATATTCTCCTGAACCGGAGAAAGTAATGCCTGTAGATACACCGGAAACAGACCTGAAATTCGATTTCAAAGATAATCCCGGCAGACCTCCTCAATACGATCCGAAGTCGAAATTGTATCTTGAGAATCCTAGTAATGTGAAAACGGATGTGGAGTATGACCCTAAGTCAAAACAATACAACGTTTCACAAAAAATAGGTGAGATGGATTACCGGCCTGAAACTTACATGTCCATGAAGGAGTATCAGGATTACCAGTTCAAGAAATCGATGCGTGAGTATTGGAGATCGAGAGTAGCAGCTGATGATCTGAATAATTCTCCACGGAAAAGCATGGTGCCGAAAATGCAAGTGAATAGTGAGTTATTCGACCGGATCTTCGGAGGAAACACGGTAGATATTAAACCAACGGGTACTGCAGAATTGATCTTTGGTCTCAACAGAAATAAGAACCTGAATCCTGCCATTCCTCAAAAGCAACAAAAGATAACCAATTTTGATTTCAATATGAGGATTCAGTTGAATCTAATTGGAAAGATCGGAGATAAGCTGAAAGTAACTACCAATTACAATACGGAAGCAAGCTTTGACTGGGAGAATCAGGTAAAGCTCGATTATACCGGTTACGAAGATGAGATCCTCAAAAAGATAGAGGCAGGAAACGTGACCTTCCCATTGAACAGTACCTTGATCAGTGGTAGTCAGACACTTTTCGGATTTAAGACGGAATTGCAATTCGGACGTCTTCGTTCAACAATCGTTTTCTCACAGCAAAAAGGAAAGAAACAGGAAGTAACGGTTCAGGGTGGTGCGCAAACACAGCAATTCCAGATCAACGGCGATAGTTACGAACAGAACAAACACTATTTCCTTGGGCATTATTTCCGTGATAATTATGATAACTGGATGGGAACACTTCCTGTTATCAATACACCGGTGGTCATCACCAAAGTAGAGGTATATATTCTTAACATCAATGGTAATGCAGAACAAACCAGAAACATTGTTGCTTTTCAGGATCTGGGAGAGGATGGTTCAAAAATATGGCCTTCCTTCTTAAATACGAACAATCAGGTGAGTCCGGCTCAGTATGCGATCGTGGACAGCGCAGGAACGCAACCACATAACGGTGCCAACAGTCTTTATCATATCATGACCAACAGCAGTACAGGTCTTATTCGTGACAGGACATTGAGCGATGTAAGTAAACTCCCAACAGCCTTGATCGCTTCGAATTCAAACAATGCAGGAAATGTTTATATGGAAGCGTCCCGTGATTATAACCTTGTTCAGAATGCAAGAAAATTAAATGCAACCGAGTTTACTTTCAATGCGCGTTTGGGTTATGTATCCCTTAATCAGCAGATCAGTAACGAACAGGCTGTAGCCGTTTCTTACCAGTATACCTATGGAGGGAAGATCTATCAGGTGGGTGAATTCAGTGAGCAAGTGCCTGATAACTCAAAATTACTAGTATGTAAATTACTAAAATCTGTTTCCGTGAATGTAAAACATCCAATGTGGAAACTGATGATGAAGAACGTTTACTCCATCGGCGCCTATAATTTAAATGCTCAGGATTTTAAATTGGATGTTTTCTACAACAACATCGAAACAGCAGTTGATGTGCCATATATTCCTTATGGGCAGTCCGGAGGAGAAGTGAACGGACGTCAATTGATACGAGTACTTAATGCAGATAAATTAAGTGTGAATGGTGACCGAACGCCGGATGGTGTCTATGATTTTATCCCTGGATATACCATCCTCGCCAATAACGGTCGCGTTTATTTCCCTACTGTTGAACCATTCGGAAGAAGTCTTGAAGCTAAGTTTGCATTAGCAGATTTTCCCGGAGCGAATAAGTATATTTTCAAAGAACTTTACGATTCAACACGTACTTCTGCTTCATTCATACAAGATAAGAACAGATATAAGATCAAAGGAAGTTACCGTTCTGCATCCGGATCTGAGATCGCATTGAATGCATTGAATATTCCACAAGGGGCTGTAGTCGTTACGGCGAACGGCGTTGCTTTGGTTGAGAATACTGATTATACGGTTGATTACACATTGGGTAGAGTAAAGATCATCAATGAAGGGATATTGAATTCAGGCGCACAGATCAAGGTTTCACTCGAAAGTAATTCACTTTTCAATGTACAACAGAAAAGTTTATGGGGAACCCGATTGGATTACAATGCCTCACGTAATTTAAAATTGGGAGGCACTTTCCTTCGTTTTAATGAGAGACCTATGACGCAAAAGGTTTCAATTGGGGATGAACCGGTAAGCAACATGATCGCTGGATTAGATTTTAATTACAAGACAGAAACACCTTTCCTAACAAGGTTACTTGATAAGCTGCCGTTTTACAGTACAAAGGACATGAGTTCGATCACCACAAGAGGTGAGGTGGCAAAGTTGTTTCCTGGTAATGCGAAAGCAATTGGGAAAAGCGGAAATTCATACATAGATGACTTTGAAGGTTCGATCTCGGTAATTGATGTACGTAACCCTAATGGCTGGTATCTCTCCAGTATTCCACAGGGTCTGGCAGGATTCCCGGAGGGATTGGTCAGCGATTCTGTTTTAAGTGGATTGAACCGTGCCAGATTGAATTGGTATACCATCGACCCAATGTTCACACGTTCTCAAAGTGGAACAACTCCTGGGTATTATGACAATACGGTCTTTTCAAATAACATGTGGCGACAGGTCTTCGAAACTGAATTATTCCCGGGTAAAACACCACCTAACGGTCAGCAGATTGTTCTTCCTGTACTTGATCTTGGTTTTTATCCTACTGAACGTGGTCCATACAACTACGATGTATTGCCAAGACCTGGAATTTCTGCCGGTATCAACGCGAATGGTGAATTGAATAATCCGAAAAGCAGATGGGCCGGTATCATGCGAAGGCTTGAGACAAATGATTTTCAGGCAGCGAACGTAGAGTATATCCAATTCTGGATGATGGATCCATACAATGATGATTACGATGTAGCCACCCATCCTGATTTTGACAAAACGAAATTGCCTAGTGGAGATCTTTACATTAACCTCGGAAATATTTCAGAAGATGTGTTGAAAGATGGCAGAATGAGTTACGAGAATGGTCTTCCGGGTATATCCGATATATCGAAAGATCTTCCGGTTGAGAGCACAAGAATTGCGAGAGTCCCTTTGATCCCTCCAACTGTAAATGCATTTTCACAGAATGATCAGGACAGGCCTTATCAAGATGTAGGGTATGACGGTATGATCGATACAACAGAACAAAGGATCTTTAAACCAAACCTCGATCAGTTAAATCAAATACCGGGACTAAACACAGGAGCACCTCTTGTCGCTTCATTTTTAAATGACCCTTCAAGTGATAATTATAATTTCTTTAGAGATGATGATTATGACTCGGAACAAGCAAAAACACTGAAGCGTTATTCCAGATACAATAACGTGGAAGGTAACACGCCAACAGAAGCTCAGTACAAGGATGCCAATCCGAATGGAGGAAATTATCCAACAGGGTCCTCTAATCTTTTGCCAAATATAGAAGATGTGAACAAAGACAATACCATGAGTGATATTGAGAATTATTATCAATACCGTATTCACATCTCGCCAAGTGATGTGAATGAAACAGCTGTGGGTACAAACTTTTTGGTGGATGCATTCAAGGGCACAGCAGAGTTCAGTGGTGTTACCAAAGAAGTAAAATGGTACCAGTTTAAAATTCCGATCTCTCAATTTGAAAATGTGGTGGGAGGTATTGAAGGATTCAACTCCATTCGTTTCATGCGCGTGTATATGAAAGGCTTTGATCGTCCCGTTTTACTTCGTATTGCCCGTTTTGAATTGGTTCGTTCTGACTGGCGAAGATATCAGTTCGATCTCAGAAAGCCGGGTGAGTACATTGCAATTGATGATAATCAAACTTCATTCGACGTTTCTGCAGTAAGCTTACAGGAGAATGGTACAAAATCGCCCGTTAACTATGTAATGCCTCCCGATATTCAGCAGCAGCAGAATGTTCAAACTACCAACCTTGTTCTTCAAAACGAACAGGCCTTGCAAATGCGTGCTTGTAATTTAAAGGACGGTGATAGCAGAGCGATCTTCAAGAATGTGGATCTGGATACACGTATGTTCAAGAATATTAAAATGAATGTGCACGCTGAAAAATTGAATGAGATTCCTTTAAATGACGGTGATCTCACACTTTTCTTCCGTGTTGGAACAGATTACAATAACAACTTTTACGAGTATGAAGTACCGTTAAAATTGACCCCGAAAGGAAATTATGATCCGAATAGTGTAGATGCTCGATATCAGGTATGGCCTGCAGAGAATGAGATCAATTTTAAATTCAGCGACATTAGTAATGTAAAAAATCAAAGAAACACAGAATACGGTTATTACACCAATCTGAGTGCTTATACCAAGCCCTATAGCAAGAGTCTGGAAGGATATACGGTTACAATTGTAGGAAATCCGAATCTCGGTACCATCAAGAGTGTCATGGTGGGTGTAAGGAATAACAAGAGTGCAGATAATCTGGCACATTGCGTGGAAGTATGGATCAACGAACTTCGCTTAACTGAATTTGACAATGAAGGAGGTTGGGCAACAACCGGTCAGATCCAAGCGAAGTTAGCGGATCTTGGACAGGTTTCACTTGCCGGAACTTATTTCTCACCATTCTGGGGAAGCGTTGAAAAGAAGATCAATGAAAGAAGCAGGGAGAGCAATGCCAATTGGGACATGAGTACAAATGTGAACGCAGGAAAATTCTTCCCGAATAACTGGAAAGTGTCATTGCCTGTTTATTATAATTTCGGACAAACCATTGTTACTCCATTATTCAATCCTCTTGATCCGGATGTTAGGTTGAAAGATGTTTTTGAGAATCCTGAGATCTCTGCGGAGAAAAAGAAGGAGATCAAAACGCAAACGCTGGATCATACCGAAAGAAAAGGATTTAACCTTACAAATGTTCGCATCGACGGTTTGAAACGAAAAGATGCAAAGCCATTCCCTTGGGATGTGAAGAATTTTTCTGTTACCTATGCTTACACTGAAATTGATAAACGAAGCGTGAATGTAGAATACAACATCAACAAGCAATACCGTGGAGGTATTCAATATTCATTCTCTTTCCAGAATCCATTTACTATAAAACCATTCAGTAAAATAAAGGCATTTGAAAAGAAATGGTTTGCCCTGATTCGGGATTTCAATTTGCAGTTAGTACCGAATAGTTTTGGGGCGCAATTGGATCTGAGCAGAACGTATGCTGCATTGCGTAACAGAGATATCACCGGCATTTATGGTGCCGCAGAATTTGCGAATCCTGCCCTCATCAATAAGAATTTCACTATGGCACGGGCATACAATCTGAGATGGGATCTCAGTAAGTCCATCAAATATACCTACAACGCCACAGCGGATGCAAGGATATTCGAAATGCCGGGCGAGGTTTCTCACCCCGACAGTGTGATCAAAAACAGAGAACTGGTAAAACAAAATATTATCAATGGGGGAGAGGCAACAGTATTCAGACAGAACATGGATCTGAATGTGAATGTACCGATCGACAAGATCCCAATTTTTGATTTTGTGAAAACAACGTATCGTTACGGTGGTACTTTTACATGGAACAGAAGACCGTTCGCGGCAGCCGACAGTATTGGAAACACCATTCAAAACACCAATACTCATAATTTCCAGGCGAACCTGCAAATGATCACTTTTTATAATAAGATCCCTTACTTTAAAAAGCTGAATACAAATCAGAATAAATCTAAGTCTATTTCCAATCTTCCTACCAAAGGTACAGCCGCGGCAGCAGATACCGGAAAAAAAGCAAAATCAAACGAGAATACCAAAGACATTCTTGAATTCCTCGCCAGAGGAATCATGATGTTGAAGACTGTCAATTTAACCTATCAGCTTCAGGGAGGTCAGGGACTTCCGAACTTCAAACCAACCCCGGTATTAATGGGAATGGATCCTTCAAAGAACCAGGCACCCGGATTTTTATTTACAACCGGTATGCATGATAATTTGATCCGGGAAAGAAGTGTGGATAATGGCTGGTTGGCAATGGCTCCATTGCAAACAACACCTTATACGGAACTCAAGACAGAAGATATTTCATACAGGGCAAGTATTGAACCTCATGGAAGTCTGAAAATAGAATTGACCGGTAACCGAAAAAAATCTTCCAATACAAGTGAGTTTATCGTATTTGATGATTCCACAAGGTTAAGATCAGATCGTTATAATGGATTTGATTTCCATCAAAGTAAAAATGAAACAGGAAGCTTCAACATTAGCACCTTTGCACGTTTCAATTCATTCAAAGATGGCAAGGACCCGGTGGATTCAAAACTCTTCAATGAATTCTTACTCGACAGACGAAATGTCGCTACAGAATTAGGAAATGCAAATAACAATAACCTTCCTGATCCAATCACTTTTACCAATATTAAAGGAGTGAAAGAAAGTTATATTGACGGTTATCAGGATAATCAGCAAGACGTATTAATTGGAGCATTTTACAGGACCTATACAGGAGGAAAAATAAAGAATTACAGTACCAGAAATATTTTCCCTACCATTCCTATTCCGAACTGGACCATCACTTGGGATGGTTTAGGCAAGGTGCCGTTGTTCAAGAAGACTTTCCGATCCATCACTGTGCGTCATGGGTATAAAAGTGCTTACAACATCAACGGTTATACCAATAACATCTTATTTGTGGGTGAAGATCAGATCGCCCGTATGCCTGTAACTGTATCAACAGGTACGACAGCCATCACTTCTAACTTTGTTCCTTATTATAACATCAATGCAGTAACCATTACTGAAGCTTTTGCGCCTTTGATCAAATTCGATTTCCAGTTCATGAAGCAGGGATGGAGTGCCAATGTGGAAACAAAACGTGATAAGAGCACAACGTTGAATATTACAGGGCCACAGATCATCGAGACAAAAGGGCAAGAATACATTCTGGGATTAGGTTATATGTATCCTAAATTAAGATTTAAGGCATTGAAGATCCAGGGCAAGGTATTAGAGAGTAATCTGACAGTGAAAGTGGATGTGAGTTACAGGAGGAATATTTCTGTGATACGTCGTGTGACAGATGGTATAAGTATACCAACCGGTGGAACAGACATTATTACCTTAAGATCATCAGCCGATTATCAGTTAACACCGAATATCAACCTTCGTTTGTTCTACGACTGGATCAAAACGAAGCCACAGACCTCGGCTTCCTTTCCAACATCCAATGCCACAGGAGGCTTCAGTTTAAGGATCAATTTCCAATAAGCTAGTCTTTTTTCAAAGCTTTAGGTCAGGTGGAAACTTAAGGTTTCGATGTTTGAGTTTTGTCACTTCGAGTAGTTTCGACGATAGGAGAAACGTATCGAGAAGTGATTTGGAACTTTTAGGTTCTCGATACGATTTTTTGCAGGAAACAGGCAAAAAATCTACTCGAACTGACAATCACTGAATATCATCTCAGTGTGTCGAAAGGTTAGGTTAAGTTCAATTAAATTGTTAGGTCGAGTTCACTTAAACGGTCAGGTCGAGCGTAGTCGAGACCTGATCACCCCTTCCGTCATTTCTCGACTACGCTCGAAATGACTTGTGATAAATGTCAGGCGAAGCGCATGAATAAAGGCCTATTTTTTTAATTGAAAAACTTGTCATTTCATACAAAAAGTTAAATTTGTAGCTTAAAATCAAGCATATGAATTTTCCAGCAGAATTAAAATACACCAAAGACCACGAGTGGGTTAAAATTGAAGGTGACAAAGCAACGATCGGTATCACTGACTTTGCACAACATGAATTGGGCGATATTGTTTACGTGGATGTAAATACCATCGGAGAAACAGTAGCGAAAGAAGCGGTTTTCGGAACAGTGGAAGCTGTAAAGACAGTTAGCGATCTTTTTATGCCTTTAAGTGGAGAAGTTTTAGAAGCTAACAAAGATATTGACTCTGCACCGGAAAGTGTAAATACCGATCCTTATGGAAAAGGCTGGATGATCAAGATCAAGATCACCGATCCTTCAGAAGTTAGCGGGCTATTAAGCGCTGATGATTATAAGAAACTGATCGGAGCTTAATCAACTCCTGTTTAAAAGCCCTTTCAGCCGAAAGGGCTTTTTTATTACTGCAAGTGAAAAATTTTATCCGGGAAAATAGCGGAAAGCTGGCTCTTGCCTGGGGCTTTGTCATTCTTTGTCTTTGTGCTACGCCCGGCTCTTACATTCCATCAGTTTCCTGGCTAGAGATGCTGAGCTTTGATAAATGGGTACATGCAGGAGTTTTTTTTATTTTATGTTCTCTTATCAGTACCAATACTCAAAAAAGAAAAAAATCAGTACAGGTTTTGCTTGTCTACGTTTTGTTATGCATCATTTACGGAGGTGCTTTGGAGATCATGCAAGCAAAAGTCTTCAGTGAACGCAGTGCCGACTGGCAGGATTTTATTGCCAATACCTTCGGCTGTTTGATATCATTGTTGTTTTATAAGAGATGGAGAAGGCTATTTTCTCTTCAATAAAACCCTTAACACTGGAATTGCTGTGAGAATGATCAATGTGATGAATATATAACTCATGTAATTCATGATCGCTGGAAAGACTTGTACTAATAAATATCCAATTCCACTCAAACTCACGATCCAGGCTGTTGCACCAATCACATTAAAGAGCATAAAACTTTTCCAATCCACTTTTATAACTCCTGCCAGAATAGGAGCAAAGGTTCTGATGATGGGAATGAATCGCGCCAGGATCAAGGTGAAATGCCCCCCGTATTTCGTGTAATAGGTTTTCGTCACATCAAGGTGTCTTTGTTTGAAAAGGAAACTGCCTTTTCGTTTATAAAGTGCCTCACCACTTCGTTTCCCAAACCAATAGCCAAATGTATTTCCTATAATGGCTGACAGGATCATCAATGGCATGAGTACGTAAATTTCAACTTGGAGTAATTCCGGTTTTGCTTTACAAAGAATGCCGGCCAATAAGATCAGATTGTCACCGGGAAGAAAAAAACCAACCAATAAGCCGGTCTCTGCAAAAATGACAAATAAAAGTAAACTTAGTCCACCGTATCGAATGATACTTTCAGGGTCGGTCAGCTGTTTTAAGAATTCCCACATGGAACAGATCACTCCGGTTCATTAGTCCCGGACTTCGCTTTCATCCAGCCACTGAAAGAAAGTGTTTCTTCTTTCTTGCTGATGGATTCTTTGATCTTATCAACTGTACCTTTAGGTATTGAATTGATGAGCTTCTGTGTGTATTCTGATTTGGGGTTGTTATAGATCTGATCTGCATCGCCCATCTCTTCTATCTTTCCTTTCTGCATGACAACCATGCGATCACTCATGAATTTTACTACGCTGAGGTCATGACTGATGAAGATATACGTGAACTTGAATTCCTTTTTAAGATCGTTCAATAGATTCAATACCTGCGCCTGTACACTTACGTCCAATGCACTCACACTTTCATCACAAATAATGAACTGTGGACTCAAAGCCAATGCGCGTGCAATACAGATCCTTTGGCGCTGTCCTCCACTGAATTCATGTGGATAACGGTGAAAGAATTTTTCTTCTAATCCAACTTTGCTAAGCAGATCGGATACTTTTTCTCTTCTTTGCTGACTGTTCTTTAAAATACCATGCACTTTCATTGGTTCCATGATGGATTCTCCAACAGTGATGCGTGGATTCAAAGAAGAATAAGGATCCTGGAAAATGATCTGCATGTTCTTTCTGATCTCTCTGAAATCACGCTCTTTCATGCGAAGTAGCTCCTGTCTTTTGAAAAAGATCTTTCCACTGTGTACATCCGTTAACTTCAAAATAGATCTACCCAAAGTAGTTTTACCACATCCGCTTTCTCCAACAAGTCCCAGTGTTTCTCCTTCGTACACGTCCAATGAAACATCATTCACTGCTTTTGTGTAAGAAAGTACTTTTCCAAATAAGGTCTTTTCAGAAGGGAACCAGGTTTTCAGGTTCTGTATCTCCAGTATCTTATCTCTTTTGTATAATATTTCGTGATCTCTTTTTCGTTCTTCGGTAGTGATCACGAGACTGTTCACTGCATCTGCCACTTTCTTGTTCAATTCAACGATCTCTCCGTCATCTCCTCTTCTCATGAAATCACTTACAACAGGCAATCGTACCAATCGCTTATCCAATGGTGGGCGACAAGCTAATAAGCTCTTAGTATAAGGATGTTGTGGGTTGGTGAAAATATCAAGTACCGGACCTTGCTCTACAATCTTTCCTTTGTACATCACAATCACTGTGTCCGCAAGTTCAGCTATCACTCCAAGGTCATGGGTGATGAACATGATCCCAATATTTTTTTCTGTCTGCAGTTTCTGCATCAGATCCAGAATTGTTTTTTGCACAGTTACATCCAATGCTGTCGTTGGCTCATCGGCGATCAAAATATTCGGATCGCAGCTCATGGCCATCGCGATCATCACCCTTTGTTTTTGCCCACCTGATAATTGATGTGGATAGCGTTCCATCATCAATTCCGGCGTAGGTAATTGAACTTCCTGAAATAATTTGAGCGTTCTTTCTTTGGCTTCCTTCTTAGATACTTTTTTATGCAGCAAAATACTCTCCATTACCTGATCACCACATTTGATCACCGGATTCAATGAGGTCATCGGTTCCTGAAAGATCATGGCGATCTCATTTCCACGGTAATGACGCATCTCGTCCTTTTTGGTCTTGAGGAGATCCACGGTTTTACCATCTTTTGTATGATAAATGATCTCGCCATTCGTGACCTTACCGGGAGGATTGGGAATCAGCTGCATGATAGAAAGTGAGGTAACGGATTTACCGGAGCCACTTTCACCTACAATACCAATGGTTTCACCCTTGTGAAGCGTAAAAGAAATATTATTCACTGCTTTTACATACTCTTCTTCTGTTTTAAAAGTCGTGACTAGATTTCTTACTTCTAATATGGGTTGTTTTTCCATTTATTATTGTGCTGCAAACACTAAAGTAAATGATTTTTTCTCGATTTTAAAAGGGGGAATTCGATGAAAATAGGCTTTTGATTGACAGGTCAGGGCTAATAAAGTCAATTTTAGCTGAAAATCGCATGAATTGTCTTTTCAGAAGGAAAAAGAGATGTATTTAATGTCTTCCCCTTTGGCCGTAAACAGTTTTTCGTAATAGGTCTTTATCCCCGTTAGCTCTGATCTCTCAGGTGGACATTCTTTGTAAAGGTCAGCCGTATGCCAGTGTAGTTTCAATTTATTTTCTGCGATCACTTGTAGGGTGTATTCATACAAACTGGTGCTATCTGTTTTTAAATGAATGAGACCATCCTTTTTGAGGAATTTTTTATAACGGTGCAAAAAGATAGGATGTGTCAATCGCTTTCTTGCGCGTGTTTTTTGTGGTTGTGGATCAGGAAAGGTGATCCAGATCTCATCCACTTCATTCTCACCAAAGCAATGATCAATGAAATCTATTCTCGCCCTGAGAAATGCAATATTTTTGAGTTTCAGACCCTGACCTTCCTTCGCGCCGGTCCAGATCCTGTTCCCTTTGATGTCAACCCCTACATAATTTTTTTCAGGATGATTCTTCGCAAGTCCCACTGTGTATTCTCCTTTGCCACAACCGAGTTCAAGTATCAGGGGAGATGAATTATTGAAAAAATCACTATTCCATTTACCTTTTAAAGCAAATCCCTGAGGAATATTCTCGAAGTGAAAAGTAAAACAATTGGCAAATGTATCCAGCTCTGCGAATTTTTCGATCTTACTTGGCATGCGTGTCGGAAAAAATTAAAAAAGCAATTCGTTGGACCGATCTTAATTCAATTTACTCTCAATACTGGTGTGATAGAGCGTTGAATAATGCGCTATGCTTCCCATATTTTCTCCGTCGATCACAAGATCTTTTCCTTTTACGCTTCCTGTTTTTTCAAATGCAATGCCACTTGACTTGAGTTCATTCTCCAAGGAGACAGCTTTATCAGGACTAACCGAAACAATGGCCCTGCCTTGCGCTTCTCCAAATAGAAATGCATCTTTACGAATGCCTTTGTGTGAACTGATCTCTACTCCCAATCCATTTACAAAGGAAGATTCGATGAGGGCATTGAATACGCCTCCATCACTTACATCATGAACACTCGCTACTAGTCCTTTGCGAATAACGTTTGTTAAGGAATTGTGCAGTAGAAATTCTTCTTCAAGATCGAAATAAGGAGCAGGGCTCTTCTTTTCTTTGTGGAAAGAAACCAGGTATTCAGATGAGGAAATATCATTCACTTGTTTTCCCACTATATAAACAAGATCACCTTCTTTTTTAAATCCAAGTGAGGTGTGGTGTTTTTTATCTTCTACAATTCCTATCATCCCAATGGTTGGAGTTGGGAATACAGGTCCTTCATAACTCGATTGATTGTAAAAGCTTACATTTCCTCCTGTAACAGGCGTCTGTAATTTTTTACAAGCAGCACTCATTCCCTTGATGGCGCCGACAAATTGCCAGTACACTTCAGGATTGTATGGATTTCCGAAATTCAAGCAATTGGTAACTGCACTTGGAACTCCACCACTGCAAACTATATTTCTCGCAGCTTCGCATACTGCGATCGCACATCCTTTCTCCGGATCTGCATTTACGTAGCGACTATTGCAATCGACGCTCATTGCCAAAGCTTTTTTACTTCCTTTGATATTAACGATGGCAGCATCACTTGGGTTGTTCGTGATCATGTTCACTGTTCCCACCATGCTGTCATATTGATTGTAGATCCAACGCTTGCTCGCTAAATTGGGATGCGCAGCTAACATTTCCATTACCGATTTAAGAGATGCTGGTTCTTTGATAGACTCTATTTTGAATTTAGCATTCTCCGAAAAATATTTTGGTTCTTTGTATTCCCTGTGATAGATAGGCGCATCTCCACCTAAGACCAAGGATTGTGCAGGAACATCAGCCACCATTTCTCCATGGAAAAAGTATTTTAAACGATCCCCTTTTGTAATCACGCCGATCTGTTCACAGTTCAGATCCCATTTATCAAAAATCGCGAACACTTCTTTTTCTCTTCCTTTTTTCACAACAATAAGCATTCGCTCTTGTGATTCAGAAAGAAGGATCTCGAATGGATGCATTCCGGCCTGACGCGTAGGAACTTTATCCAGCCAGATCTCCATACCATGTTCTCCCTTTGCGCTCATTTCACTTGTACTGCAGGTAATGCCTGCCGCACCCATGTCCTGCATTCCAACTACAGCTCCTGTTTTAATGATCTCCAGACTTGCCTCCAATAATAATTTTTCTTGAAAAGGATCTCCAACTTGAACAGCAGGAAGGTCCTTTGCCGACTCTTCCGTTATATCCTTACTTGCAAAAGCAGCTCCGGCAATTCCGTCTTTTCCTGTAGAAGAACCCACAATAAAAACCGGATTCCCTTCCCCGTAAGAGATAGCACTGATGGTCTCGCCTTTTTTAACGATACCAACGCTCATGGCATTCACCAATGGGTTCACATTGTAACTTTCATCAAAGAAAACTTCTCCACCAACAGTTGGAATACCAAATGCATTACCATAATCCCCAATACCTTTTGTTACACCTTTGATAAGCCATTTTGTTTTTTCGGAATCAATATTTCCAAAACGTAAACTATTTAATTGTGCAATGGGTCTTGCGCCCATGGTGAAAATATCGCGATTTATACCACCCACGCCGGTTGCAGCACCCTGGTACGGTTCCAATGCACTTGGGTGATTGTGACTTTCAATTTTAAAAGCACAAGCTAAACCGTCACCTATATCTACAAGTCCTGCATTCTCTTCACCGGCTTTGGCCAGCATATGAGGGCCATCTTTAGGGAGTGTTTTTAACCACACAATGGAATTCTTATAGGAGCAATGTTCGCTCCACATCACGGAGTAAATAGAAAGTTCGGTAAAATTCGGAACACGACCAAGAGTCACTTTTATTTTATCAAATTCTTCCGGTAAAAGTCCAAGACTTTTCGCAATTTCAACAGTAGTAAGCTGATCTTTATAAGAGGTGGCTGTCATAGTAAAAATTAAAGTGTGAAGTTACCGATTTTGAAGATTTTTGGACAATAATTATTGAACAATTCATGAAAAGACTTGCACAACTTTTTGTTTGATTAATAGGGGCAGTTCATTATATTTGGTTGAATAATATGATTCTTATGCCATCATTTCGCAAATTCTTTTTGCCTCTGCTATTTTGTCTTCTAGTTTCTTCTGTTTTTTCTCAGAAAAATGCGCAATTTGCAAATGACACCAATAAATTCATAAAGGATCTGGAGACCTTTATTCTCGAGAATACAGTGAACAAAACACAAGCTGTCGATTTCATGAAGGATGTTTCCATTCTTTGGGCCAACAACGAAATTTCAGGTTACTATAAGGAGGTATCCATTTCCACCTGCAATAATATGTTGAAAAAGAAACTGAAGCCACACCCTTGCTTTTACTCCTATTTTTATACCCTTATCAGCGCCATTCAAAGCAACAAACCTTCAAGTACTTTTGAGAACTGGCAGGATTGTGTAGATAAGATCCTGAAAGGAAAATCCAATAATGGGATCAAGGAATTCTTTGAAATGAGTGAGAATATCTTTAAGGGAAATGCCTTTTACAAATCTCCGTCCTACACTTACTACAGCACGGATGCAAATTTTAAATTTGAGTATGATACTTTATCTAAAGTGGTCTTTACGGATATTGTTTTGATAGGCTCTAATCCACGTGGAGATAGTATCGCCATTGAAAATACTTCAGGAATTTATTATCCGGCATGGGGAATTTTCAGAGGGAAAGGTGGTAAAGTGAGCTGGAAGCGATGTGGGTTGGATGATGAAGTTTATGCTACATTAAAAAGATATTCTATTGATTGCAAAACCGGAAATTACACAAGTGACACAGCAACTTTTGTTGGAAAGCAATTCTTTGATAAGCCACAGACGGGTAGGTTATCCGACCGTATCATTTCAGAGCAAGGGGAGAGAACCTACCCACGATTTGACTCTTACAGTAAACGTCTTGTAGTAAAGAATATTTATCCGGATGTGGATTATGACGGTGGTTTTGGAATGAAGGGGCCGAAATTTGTAGGAAGCGGTAGTGCGGCAAATCCGGCAAGGATCATCTTTAAACGTAACAATAAAAAATTCCTTGAGATCAGTGCTCGAGCATTTGGAATGAACCAAGATAAGATCGTGGCCAATCCGGGTACAGTGAAATTCTTTTTGGACAAGGATACTATTTATCATCCCGGTCTTGGTTTCACTTATCAGGTAGAACCACGGGTGGTCACAATTTTAAGAGGGGATGATGGGCTACAGAAAACCCCTTTCACCAATTCCTTTCATAAGTACGATATGCACATTGAACAGATCGTTTGGAAGATCGATGATCAGTTCATGAATTTTAATTTTCTGCCTACTAATTTTCAGGGAGAAGCTTTTTTCGAGTCGTCCGATTTTTATACCAAAGAGAAATCAGAAAGCATAAGAGGACAAGAGAAGATCAATCCACTGAACAGGATGATCGATTACTACAACGAAAATAACAAGCTGGCTAATTTCACTGTAATTGATTTTGCCAAATACATCAAGTTCATGGCGGTCGATCTCAGACCCATCATCTTCAAAATGGCGATTATCGGACTGATCGATTACAATCCGGAATCAGATGTCATTACTCCCCGTCAGCGATTATTTGATTACGCAGAGAATGCAAGGCATAAGCACGATTACGACATCATTACACTGCATTCTGTTTTGCCTGGAAAAGATAATGCAACCATGAATCTTCTCAATTATGATATCAGGGTAAGAGGAGTGAAGAATGTTCTCTTGAGTGATACACAAAAAGTGTGGATCATTCCTAATAACGGAGAAATGATACTGAAGAAGAACAGGCAGATCGATTTCAATGGAGTTGTATCATCCGGTAAGTTCGAATTCATTGGGAAAGATTTTGTGTTTGATTACGAGCAATTCAAGATCAAAATGAAGACCATTGATTCCATCCGTATCTTCGTACAAACAGAACCCGACGCAGAAGGCAACTTCACCTATAAAAAAGTACAAACACTCATTGAAAATGTAAACGGTGAATTAAGGATCGATGCGCCTAAAAATAAAAGTGGATGGGGAAAAGCACCTACATTCCCTAGCTTCCAAAGTTTCAAAGAGAGTTATACATTCTATGATAAACGACAAACATTTAAGGGAGTTTATGGTCGCGATAAATTCTATTTCAAACTGGATCCTTTTAATATTGATAGTTTGGATAACTTCCGAAATGAACGTCTCCGTTTTGATGGGACTTTCTCCTCCTCCGGAATTTTCCCTGATTTCAGAGAAAAATTGACTTTGCAAAGTGATTATTCACTTGGGTTCATACGACAAACACCTCCCGGTGGATTTCCTATCTATGGTGGCAAAGGAAATTTCAATCAGGAAATTCGTTTAAGCAATAAAGGTTTACGTGGAGGTGGAGATCTGGATTTCAGTGCCAGTCATTCCGTTATTCCTGATCTGATCTTTTTCCCCGACAGTGCTAACGGTGTGGCTCAAACCTTTGACGTGAAGGAAAACGATAATCCTGAATTCCCTTTTGCTCATGGTGACACAGTAAAGATCCATTTTCGCCCATATTCTGAATTACTGCAAGCCTCCGATCTTAGAAAGAAATTCGTTTCCTATAAGGAAAGAGTGCGTTTTCACGGAAGATATGATCTCTCGAAAAAAGCACTCACCGGAAATGGAAAAGTGGAATTTGAAAAGGCCGATCTTAGTTCAGGAAACATTTTATTTGTGAAGCGTAGATTCTTCGCGGATACCTCTGTCTTTCACCTGAAAGCCTTCAATGAGGAAGGATTCACCTTTAGTACTGTGAACGTAAACTCAAAGATCGATTTTGATAAACGGGAAGGAGAGTTTATAACGAACGGAGAAGGTTCGTATGTAAAGTTCGATAAGAATCAATACATCGCGTATATGGATCGTTTTAAGTGGTACATGGATGCAGAAGATATTGAATTAGGTGATACACAGAAGAAGATCGATGTCGATCAATCGGAAACCGGACTCGATCTGGAAGGACCAAAATTCATCAGTGTTCATCCCAAACAAGATTCACTCATGTTTATGGCGCCGGGCGCGAAATACAATTTGAGAAAGTACATTATTTCCTGCAAGAACGTACCTTATATTAACGTGGCAGATGCGCGTGTCTTTCCTTATAACGGAGATGTAACTTTGTTTAAGAATGCGGTGATGGATACGCTGGAGAACTCCAGCATCATGGCCAATACAACCACCAAGTATCACAATATTCGTAATGCAACAACCAATATATTCGGACGATTCAGTTACTTGGCCAGTGGAGATTACCGATACATAGATGAAAATGATAAACCCTACATCATTCACTTTGCAACGATCAAACCTGATTCTGCCGGACAAACAATTTCAGAGGGAGCAATTCCTGAGAGAGAGAATTTTAAATTCAACGATCACTTTAGTTTTGCTGGAAAAGTATTTCTGCAAGCACAGCAAGAGCATTTAACATTCGAAGGCGGAACCAAGATCGTTCACAAATGTTCGAAGATCGGAAAGTCGTATTTGAAATTTAGAGGAGAGATTAATCCTAAGGACATTCAGATTCCGATCCCGGAAAAAGCAGTGGACATGAACGGAGCTGCTGTTGGAACCGGATTGTTCTACAATGCAGATACCAATATGGTGTTCTCTACCTTCCTCTCATTACAGGGAGCAAGAAGCTCAAAGGATGTGATCGAGGCCAGTGGACTTTTGTCTTACGACAAGGAAAATGAAATGTATGAGATCTCCAATAAAGAAAAACTTGAAGAACCAAGTTTACCCGGAAATTATGTGAGTCTGAGTACCAAGAACTGTTTGGTGAATACCGAAGGTGTATTTAAAATGAGCGAAGATCTAGGACAGGTTCAATTAAAATGTGTTGGAAATGCACAGCACAGCAGTGTGAATGACAGTATCAATTTCAGTTTGATGATGGTGATCGATTTCTTCTTCGATAATGGTGCTATAAAGAAGATGGCGAAGGATCTGGAGATCTATTTAGGACAATTATCACCAACGCCATTTGAAGGAGATCTATTCAATCATGGTATCATTGAGATCTTAGGTAAGGAAAGAGGCGATAGGGCATTATCTGAATTGAACTTATATGGTAATTTCAAGAAATTCCCGGATGAGTTAGAAAAAACCCTGGTGTTGAATCAGGTGAACATGACCTATAATAAACAGGCAAAAGCTTACATTTCTGAAGGGATGATAGGAGTAGGGAATGTGTTGAAGTCGGAGATCTTCCGCTTCATGAACGGAAGTGTGATGATCACGAAAAAGAGAGGTAAGGATATATTGGATATTTATCTGGAGGCTGATGGTAACACCTGGTATTATTTCAATTATTTCAACGGAACCATGCTTGCCTACAGTAGCAATGAACAGTTTAATAATTCTGTGAAGGAACTGAAAGGTAAGAACAAGAAAATGGAAGTGGCTAAAGGTCCTTCTTACCGTTTTGATATTGGCAACGTAAAGAAGAAAGATGACTTTTTACGCAAAGTGAAAATGTACAGTCAAGAGAAAGAAGAGAAGAAGGAAGAGGAGTAGAATTAATACTCCGTCTTCATTCCCAAGTAGCTGAACAATTCTTTTTTAGTGACTTCTTCTTTGAATTTACCATCGTAAAAAGAAGTGACTGTTGCTGAATTTTGATCTTGTACACCGCGTGATGAAACGCAAAGGTGACGGGCATCAATGATCACTGCCACATCTTTTGTATTTAAAACCTGTTGTAATTCCTGAGCAATTTGTACCGTAAGTCTTTCTTGTACCTGAGGGCGTTTAGCAAAATACTGAACTATGCGATTCAGTTTTGAAAGGCCAATTACTTTTCCGCTGGAAATATAAGCCACATGTGCTTTACCGAAAATGGGAACAAAATGATGCTCACAATTGCTGTAAAAACTAATGTCCTTTTCCACCAGCATTTGATCGTATTTGTAATTATTCTCAAATAAGGCCGCGTCAGGTTTCTGATTTGGGTCGAGCCCTGAGAAGATCTCTTTCACATACATCTTTGCAACGCGCAAGGGAGTTCCTTTTAAGCTGTCATCATTCAGGTCAAGACCAAGCGTGTCCATGATCTCAGTGAAATTAGCTGCGATCTTTTTGATCTTTTCTTCTTCACTTAAAACAAAAGCATCTTTTTTCATGGGCGTTTCGGCTCCGGTAAAGAGATGATCATTTCCAATCTCATCTGCGTTCTGCTGACTCAGGCTAATGCTTTTGTCTTTAAGCAGGGAACTCAGCAAAATTTCTTTCTGTTTCATATAAGGTGATTTTAAGATCGAGGCTCGTATTTAATTTAGGTCTCAGGATGTTGTAGATAACAACAGCAATATTTTCTACTGTTGGGTTCAGGTCTTTGAATTCAACTGTATCTAAATTCAAGTTTCGGTGATCAAAACGTTCTAAAATATTTTCTTTGATCAGATCGCTCAGAATTTTGGTATCGATCACGTAGCCTGTTTTAGGATCAATATCTCCTGTGATCTTCACGATCAATTCATAATTATGTCCATGATAGTTCGCATAATTGCATTTCCCGAATAATAAAGCATTCTGCTCATCACTCAATGCGGGATTGTGCAGTCGATGGGCGGAATTAAAGAATTCCTTTCTGTATATGGCAACTCTTGTGCTCATTTCTTTTCGTCAAAATAGCAGGTGATCAGGCTATGATGTTGATTATCGTTTTGGTCAGATATCAGAAGTGTGCTGATCATTGACCATTTCTCTTAAAACAAATATAGGGAATTAATGAAAAAGGAGACAGGAAAATAATGTTAACCGAAGTATTCAACGCAAATATTGCGTGTTTCATAGAGCTTCACACAATGTAATTTAACGTTTGTAGGTAAATGGGGCACAATTTGATTCCAGATCCCAATCGCGAGATTTTCTGTACTTGGCAAAATATTCTTCATGAAATCTACATCCAGATTCAAGTTCTTATGATCGATCTTCTCACATACTTCTTCATTGAGGATCTTGCTTAATAATTTCGCATCCATTAAAAAGCCGGTGTTCTGATCGATCTCCCCTTTGATGGTAACGATCAATTCATAGTTATGTCCGTGCCAATTGGAATTAGCACATTTGCCAAATACTTCAATATTTTTTTGTTCATTCCATGCCGGATTGTAGAGTTTGTGAGCGGCGTTGAAATGTTCGTGTCGGGTTAAAAATATCATTCTGCAATTTACGAATTATGTGGATTTGCTCATCCCAACTTAGCTTAAAATTTCGCAAATTAATGGGTATTACAGTCTCTTTCCTTACTTTTGTTTATGCGCATTTTGCTGATAGCTGCAACCGGATTTGAAGTAAAAGACTTTGCTTCTAAAATGGGAATTCTTCTTTCTGAGGAGCCGGGGATGTATACGAATGCGAACAATAAAGTTGCCATACTTGTTACGGGAGTAGGAATGGTCAATACAGCCTACGCTTGCGGTAGATCTATTACCAATGATTTTGATCTCATTATCAATGCAGGGATTTGTGGTGCTTTTAATCGAAATATAAAGCTGGGAGAGAATGTGATCGTTGTAGAAGATGCAGTGAGTGAGATGGGGGCGGAAGATGGAAGGAATTTTGTTCCGTATCGAGAAATGGGATTGCCCGGTACGAATATTTATTTGAATGAAAGTAAGTTTGAAAATTCCTCGATCAAAAAACTTAGAAAAGTAAAAGGAATCACAGTGAATAAGGTGCACGGAGATATTGAAAGTATCGCTGAAGCATACAAACGTTGGCAGCCGGATGTAGAGAGCATGGAAGGCGCCGCTTTTTTCTATGCCTGTTCACATTGGAATATTCCTTATTTGCAGATCCGATCTGTTTCGAATTACGTTGAAAAAAGAGATCGATCGAAATGGAAACTGGATTTGGCAATAAAGAACCTGAATGAGCTTTTGTTTGATCTAACAAAGGAATTGAATCCTGAATAAGTAAAGAATGAAACTGAGTTTAGCTTTTTCCCCTTGTCCAAATGATTGTTTCATCTTTGATGCGATCGTTAATCATAAGATCGATACGGAAGGAATAGAATTTGAAATTGTTTTAGGAGATGTGGAGCATTTGAATCAAATGGCTTTACGTTCTGAGATGGACATCACGAAATTGAGTTTTCATGCCTATGCCTATGTCATGCAACAGTATATTTTGTTGAGAGCTGGAAGTGCCTTGGGATTCAATTGTGGACCATTAGTTATTCAAAAGGGAGATGCTCCTTCAGGGAAAAAAGTAGAGGAGATGAAAGTTGGCATTCCGGGCAAGATGACAACAGCCAATTTTTTATTGTCACTCGCTTTTCCCGGATTAAAGAACAAGGTTGAGTATATATTCAGCGATATTGAGAATGCCGTTATTTCAGGAGAAGTGGATGCAGGACTTATCATTCACGAGAACAGGTTCACTTACGAAGAGAAAGGACTCAAGAAGATAATTGATCTGGGAGAATATTGGGATTCATTGATACACGCGCCAATTCCATTGGGAGGTATTGTGATCAGAAGAGGTTTGAATGAAGAAGTACAGCAAAAAGTGAATCGCATTATCCGTAAAAGTATTGAGTATGCTTTTCAACATCCTGAATCTGCTATGCCCTACATTCGAAAAAATGCACAGGAAATGGATGAAACTGTCATGAAAAAGCACATTGCACTTTACGTGAATGATTTTTCTATTGATCTCGGGATTGAAGGAAAAAAAGCAATTGAACTGATGTTTGCGAAAGCGACAGAATTGAAATTATTTTCAGCAGGAGATAAAAAACTGATCATTGACTGAGCAGCGCATCTGAATTTTTTTCCCATTTCTGATAACAGAAGAAGTGTGCATTCTTTTCATCGGGTTCATGACACTCCTGCCACACCAATTTGAATTTATTCTGATCTATTTCATCAAAGAAAACATCCGCGTCAAATTTTTCTTTTATCAAAGTACGATAGATCTCATCGGTGAAGGGCATGGCTTGTTTGTAAATTTCCGCTCCACCGATCAGAAAAACTTTAGCAGGTGGCTCAGGTAATTGTTTGCAATAATCAAATGCAGCTTGTAGACTAGTATGTATCTCAGCGCCTTCAATTCTAAGATCTGTATTTCGTGTAATGATGATGTTCTTTCTTCCGGGAAGTAGACGACCAATACTTTCATAGGTTTTTCGACCCATGATAACAGGAGAGCCAAGCGTTGTTGCCTTGAAGAACTTCAGATCGGCAGGTAAATGCCAGATCAGTTTATTGTCCTTTCCCATTTCATTATTAATTCCGGTGGCTACTATCGCAGAAATGATCATTTTTTCTTTATCAGAACACAAACCTATTTAATTAACTCACACGAAGCAAGAATAATTATCAAGAATCGAAGAGGGAGCCTGTCTCTCGTTTTCAGCGATTATTTGATTAAATTTACACTATGGAAGGTACTTTGCTGATAGCACATCCATTATTGAACGATGGTTTTTTTAATCGTTCCGTGATCTATCTTACGAATAAGAATGAAGAAGGTGCATTGGGCTTTGTCATGAATTTTAAAACACAGTTCAAATTAAGGGATGTACGTCCTCATGTGATGAATGGGAATTTTCCGATATACGAAGGTGGGCCTGTGGCAAAAGATCAGTTATTTTTTCTTCACACGTTGGGAGAGGAGATCCCGGAAAGTCTGCATATAAAGGACGGAATCTATTTTGGTGGAGATTTTAATGAAATGCTGTACAAGATCGAACACTCTATCGTCAAAGTGGATCAGGTGCGTTTTTTTGTGGGTTACAGCGGCTGGGGTGAAGGACAGCTGGATAATGAGATCAAAAAAGGAGGATGGTTGCAGGATAAAGGAACGAATAACGATATCTTTAAGATAAGGGACGAAGAATTGTGGAAACAAAAGCTGGAATCAAATAAGAAAGGATATGGCATCTTCGCCGAGATAGGTTATGATCCTTCATTAAATTAGAACATAAAAAAACCCGGAAATTTCCGGGTTTTTTATTTATGATGATCAATTCGTTTATTACGCTTGATTCAATTTGGCATCAATTCCCAAAGTAGCATGAGGAACTGAACGCAATCTTTCTTTTGGGATCAACTTGCCGGTTACGCGACAGATGCCATAAGTTTTATTCTCGATCCTTACAAGCGCATTTTTCAGGTTGATGATGTATTTCTCCTGACGGGCAGCTAATTGTGCTGTCTCTTCTTTACTCATCACATCACTTCCATCTTCCAATAATTTAAATGTAGGAGAAGTATCATCGGTACCATGATTATCTTCATTACTCAAAGTTTGTTTCAGCAATTCATAATCAGTTTGTGCTTCTTTTAGTTTTTCCAGAATCAGTTCCTTGAATTCAGCCAGTTCTTTATCAGTGTAACGAGAACGGTTGTCTTTTGTATTCACAAATGGCTTAGGATTCCCCACATTCGATTTTTTGATCAGTGGTTTAGAGATATCGATCTGTAAAGGACGATTTCTGATGTAAGCTTCCATGCTGTTTCCACCACTTTTTCCTTCATTCTTTTTACGTCTTCCACGTCCTCTTTTTTCAGGCACCTCATCTTCGTCTTCTTCGGCATCAGGTGTTCCTCCACCATCCAGATCTACGATCCCGGCTTCATCCAATTCACCTACAAGAACATCTTCGTCATCTGCTTTTTCGTAATCGTCTTTTACATCCACATCTTCCTCATCATCATCTCCCGATTTACGTCCTTTTTTTCCCTTTACTTTTTCAGGTTTACCGGCCTTTCCTTTTTTTGCAACAGCATCAATTGGTTTACCTTTTATTTTTGCAGGAGCAGTTTTAACTGCTTTTTTCTCAATTTCTTTTTTAGCAACAGGCTTTGCGCTTTTTCCCTTTGCCGGCGCAGCTTTTTTCGCTAGAGGTTTGGCAGGTTTTTTAGACGCAGGTTTCGCTGCTTTTTTCGGAGCGGGCTTCGCCGCTTTTTTCGGAGCTGGTTTCGCCGCTTTTTTGACAGCAGGCTTTGCCTTCTTCTCCTTTTTTTTATCTTTCTTTTTAGCCATGATCTTTGTTTTAATTTAATTTTTCAATGGAGATCAGCGTTGTGGTGAGTTCATCTACTTCAATCGTGTGTGCATCATTCGTTGTTAACTCTTTCACTAACTGCAGGTCTCCTGTCAGGGTCTCTGAACAAATATAACTTAAATTGTTTTGTATAGCATTATCTAAATTAGCATTTTGTTTGATCTTCACCAAAATTTTATCCGTTACCTCAAAGCCTTTGTCTTTACGCATATTCTGAATGCGATTTACCAATTCCCGGGCCAATCCTTCCTGTTTTAATTCATCATTTAGTGTAATGTCAAGTGCTACCGTAAGAGAACCGTTATTTGCGGCCTTCCAGCCCGGAATGTCAACTGGAATGATCTCAACATCCTCCGGTTCCAGCGTGATCCCTCCTTCGATTGGAACAACAAAACTCTTTTGGGTTTCGATGCCTTTAATGATGGCAGGCCCGTTCTCAAGTGCAAATGCCTGAACAGCCTTCATGTTTGCCCCACATTTTTTACCCAATGTTTTGAAATTCAATTTCAGATTTTTAACGATCTGTGCTTTAGATTCGTCAACAAATTCAATGTGTTTCACATTCACTTCTGCCAATATCAGATCTTTCACCCCCTCGATCATATTCTGAATTTCCTTATCTAAAACAGGTATCTGAATTCTCAACAGTGGCTGTCTTACCCTCAAATTCTCTTTTTTGCGAATCGATAAGATCATAGAAGAGATCTTTTGCGCCAACTCCATTTTCTGCTCTAATCCTGCATCTATGTGTTTATTGTTAGGCAGAATGAGATCGGTGAGATGGATCGAATTGAATTGCAGATCGCTTCCTTTTTCTGATCCGGTTCTAAGGTTATTGTAAAGCCAGTCAGCAAAGAACGGAGCAATTGGACACATCAGCTGTGCTGTAATCAATAAGCATTGATGCAATGTTTCATAAGCCGCCCTTTTATCATCGCTCATTTCTCCCTTCCAGAAACGACGGCGACTTAAGCGAATGTACCAGTTGCTTAAGTGTTCATCCACAAATTCCTCAATTTCACGAGCTGCTTTGTGGGGTTCAAAATTTTCGTAATGCGCATGTACTTGGGTACATAAACTGTTCAATTTGGAGAGGATCCATCTATCGAGTTCCTGTAGTTTTTCAAAAGGGACACTCTCTTTTCCATCGATCGCGAATCCATCTACATTTGCGTACAAGGCATAAAACCCATAGGTATTGTAAAGTGTTCCGAATAGTTTCCTTTGCACTTCTGAGATCCCTTCGATATCAAACTTCAGATTTTCCCAAGGTGCTGCATTGGCGATCATGTACCATCGGGTAGCGTCGGCCCCATATTTATCAAGCGTTTCAAATGGGTCAACTGCATTACCTAAACGCTTGCTCATCTTGTTTCCGTTCTTGTCAAGCACCAGTCCATTGGAAACAACATTCTTGAATGCAATGCAATCAAAATTCATTGCTGCAATTGCATGCAATGTAAAGAACCAGCCTCTTGTCTGATCAACACCTTCTGCAATGAAGTCAGCCGGAAAATATTTTCTTCCGTCAATCAATTCTTTATTTTCAAAGGGATAGTGAACTTGTGCATAAGGCATTGATCCACTGTCAAACCAAACATCGATCAGGTCCGGTTCTCGAAATAATTTCTTTCCGTTTTTTTCCAGTACGATCGAATCAGCATAAGGTTTATGCAAGTCAAATGTGAGATAATTTTCTTTGCTGAAGTCTCCTGCTTTAAAATCTTTTAGTGGATCGTGGTCCATTACTTTTTTGGCAATGGCATTGCGAATCTCTTTCTGTAGATCTTCTGCTGAGCCAATGCAGATCTGTTCTGTTCTGTCTTCACTTGTCCAGATTGGGATAGGGATCCCCCAAAAGCGGGAGCGGGAAAGATTCCAGTCATTTAAATTCTCAAGCCAGTTCCCGAATCTTCCGGTACCTGTCGCTTCCGGTTTCCAATTAATGGTCTTGTTGAGTTCGATCATCCTGTCTTTGGATGCAGTTGATTTGATGAACCATGAATCCAAAGGATAATACAATACAGGTTTGTCGGTTCTCCAACAATGTGGATAGCTGTGTTCGTAGCTTTCTTTCTTGAATAGTTTGCCTTCTTCCTGCAGTTTCAAAACGATTCTTTCATCCACACTCAAATAAACTTTCAGTTCTTTGATCTTTCCGTTTGATTCCAGGATCTTTTTCTGTTTTTCAAATTCAATTTGTTTCTCTTCTTCATTCAAATAAGCTTCCTTCACAAATTCTTCTCCGTAAAGAAAGATCCCATCTGAAACTTCCGGTAAGAATTTCCCTCGCTTATCTACCAAGGTGAGAGAACCAACATTGTTTTGTTTTGCCACTTTGAAGTCATCAGCCCCAAAGCTTGGTGCAATGTGAACAATTCCAGTACCATCTGTGGTTGTTACAAAATCACCTACCAAAACCTTGAACGCATTTCCTTCAGGCTCTGCGAAGGGTAATAATTGATCGTAATGTATACCGGCCAGCTCTTTTCCTTTTATTTTTTCACTGTATTTGAATCCGATCGCTTTTTTTCCGGCGCCAAGTATCACTCCTTTCGACTTCAGAAAATTTAATTTTTCTTCTGCACTCTTCAGCGAATTGTATTCATCCGCCTGCACATCTTTCGGTAATGCCGGATTTTCATCAAAGTATTTTGAGAAGAGTTCATCTGCTAAAATGCAGAATTGAAATTCATTACTGATCGGATGATTGAAAGCAACTAATGTATAATCGATTTCTTTTCCAACAGCAAGTGCAGTATTAGATGGTAAAGTCCACGGTGTTGTTGTCCATGCGAGAAAATAAACTTCAGCAGCGTTGTTTTTTAATTCAGCCAGTACTTTGTTTTTCTCCAATTCTTTTTTCCTGATCTTGAATTGTACAACCGCTGTTCTATCCTTCACATTTCTGTAACAACCGGGCTGATTCAATTCATGAGAGCTTAATCCGGTTCCTGCAGCAGGGGAGTAGGGTTGAATGGTGAATCCTTTGTACAAAAGATCCTTGTTATAAAGATTGTTGAGTAACCACCAAACGCTTTCAATGTATTTATTGTCGTAGGTAATGTAAGGATCTTTCATATCCACCCAATATCCCATTTGTTCTGTCACCTGTTCCCACTTATCGGTATACTTCATTACCTCTTTGCGACAAGCCAGGTTGTAATCTTCCACAGAGATGAACTTCGGACTGTTTTTATTTCCGATATCTTCTTTGGTAATACCAAGACTTTTTTCAACTCCAAGTTCGATAGGCAAACCATGTGTATCCCATCCGGCCTTACGCTGCACATCGAAACCTTGTAGCGTTTTAAAGCGACAGAATATATCTTTGATCGCTCTGGCCATCACGTGATGAATTCCCGGCATTCCGTTCGCGCTTGGCGGACCTTCATAAAACACCCAGGATTTTTTCCTACTTCGGTTCTTTAATGTTGCTTCGAAAGTTTTTTCTGACTTCCATTTTTCAAGCACATCTTTCGAAATCCCTGGAAGATCAAGTTTTTTATATTCAGGATACCTGCTCATAGTTCTTTTTCTGAAATGTCCCCAAAAAAGGAGCCAAGCCATTTTTTTAAAAGGAGAGCGAATTTAAGAATAAAAAGGGATTAAAAAAGCCAAAAAAGTGGCTTTTTCCATTTAGAAACCCAACTAATCTGAATTTTTAATGTAAAGTTGGCTATAGGTGCTATTATCCATGCAAAGAACACGAATTTGATACATTCCGTTTTCCAGATGTAAGGCTGATAACTGTATTGCACTTTGGTCATTTCCCACGTTAGTGACTATTTGAATGATCCTACCGGAAAGATCACGAATTTCAGCTGATCTAATGAGGTTCTTCTCACTTGATCGGATAAATATTAGGCCGTTTCCGGGATTGGGGTAGATACTAAATACACTCTGAGTCTCCTGTTCTTTAACACTCATCGGCATTCCATTGTAAGGCATGATAAAGGTCTTGCATACTATACACCCGGAGGCATCTTCAACACAAACAGTATGCTGTCCAACACATAAAAAATATAGTGGACTTACATTCGCTGTGAATGTACCATTAATAGAATAGGTTGGTGGGTTCGTTAAATTCCCCCCTGTAACTGTAAAAGTTATATTTCCATCACAGCAATTTGTGCAGGTAGTTGGTGTTACCGTATTTACATTCACAGCAAGGGGGCCGGTTGCGTAATTCACCATGTTTTGTACCATTGTTCCAACCAATGCCATGGATGGATTATAGATGGAAACAGAGTAAGGAGCAGAGCATCCGCAAAGACTGTTGATGGTGATGGAATTTAGATTTGAAGTTTGAACAGTTGAATTAGGACAAGATCCGGTATTGGTAAGAATAGCGGTGAAGGGTCCGGTAACGGCCCCTGTGGTGAATGTGACGCTTCCATCGCAATCACCAAAACAGCGAGGCATATTGTATTGTGATACAGAAAAATTCTGCGCGTTTAAATTGTTAAAAACGAGAGCAAAGAAGAACAATATATACCTAAACTTCATAAAATAAGCCTTTTAGCTAATATAGAAAAAAATGGAGTTCTTTCTTATAAGAAATTAAACTTTTTGTTAAAAGAGAAGTCTTAATAAGGTTAATTAACTAACTTTATTAAAATTTAAGCGATGAAAAAAATAATGCTATTCGTTTTTGGAGCCTTAACGCTCATGTGCAAAGCTCAGGAAGAAAAAACCTGGAGGCTTGGTATTCAATTAGGAAGTGCAGGCAATCAGGCCAAGTATAGTGGTGGCAGCAGTGATGCCAATGCTCGTTTTCATCAGAATGAATTTGGTTCGGGCGCATTAAGCATTGAAGGAAGATATGATTTTAACCGTAAATGGATGTTGACGGCAGGTTTAGGAATTCATTCAATTGGTTTTGGATATGCAATTGCCGAGAATTATTCATTGTTGCAGAAAGACAAGCACTTTACAGGTATACAAAGTGATTTTGCTGTCCTTGAAATGCCCGCAATGGTATTTTATAAGTTCAACCCTAATTGCAAGAATTCAAAGTGGTTGATCGGTGCAGGATTTGCAGAAAGTATGGTTGGCGATCAAACGATCAACAAAAGTGGAAGTCAGGCAAATGACGGATCAAGCAACGTGAATTACATTAGCAGTACTTCTTCTACAAAAGGTGGTATTTACTGGAATTTTCGCTGGTCGGTTGCCCGTGAAAAAACATTCAAGAACAATAGTATTTTGAATGCGAGCGTGTTATTTAATTACGGATTCAATCAGGTTGCTACATCCACCGTAAATTACACCATTGATAATCAAACATACAGTCACAGTTTCACCAACAATGGGAATTTTGTAGGATTGCGATTAACTTATTTCTTTCGACCATTCATCAACCCATGGGAGAAGAGTCGTAAAGCTGCTTCAGCCGTGAAAACAATAGCAAAATGATCTGATCGAATTTACTAGTAGATCCTCCGTTTTGAACGGGGGATTTTTTTTGAAATTAATTTATCAGATCAATTCCGAACGCAGTTCCTTTAAAATTTCATACAATCTGTCCAGATCACTTTGCGTGTTGAATGCATTGATCGAGTAACGAATGAAAACATGTTCTCCCTGACGCATCACAGGTATTTCTATCCGATACTTATCAAAAAGCTTGCGTTGAAATTTTTCAGGCTCCTTGTTCTTTATTGGAATGCTGAACATTTGTCCAAGAAATTCTTCATTCACAGGACAAAGAGGTTTGGATCCGACAAGATCCGTGAAACGAAGCGCATTTTCCTGAACCATTTTCCTGCAATCAGCTGATACTTTGTCCCAGTTATTTTCATTCATAAAGCGAATAGCGCTAGGAACAGTAAGAAATGCCGAATAATCCCTTGTGCCCTGCATCTGATGGTAATCCTGAAATTTGGAAACGGAGGGAAATAATGCTTTAAATCCCCAGCTAATGATCAAGGGATCAAAAAGTGCCTGCTTATCTTTTTTAACGTATAAAAAGGAACAACCTTTCGGGGTCATCATCCATTTATGACAAGCTCCCGTGTAGATGTCCGGGTCGAGTTTTTTCAGATCTAATGCTGTATGTGCAGGAGCATGTGCGCCATCGATAAAGATCATCACTCCTTTTTCTTTAGCCATTGCACAGATCTCTTTTACGGGAAATTTAAGTGCCGTACTGCTGGTGATGTGGCTGATGAAAATGAGTTTTGTTTTTTCTGTTAATCCCCTGAAAAGATCTTCTACGAATTTTTCTTTGGTGGTAAGTGGTAATTCAATGTGCTGACGTATGTATTTGGCCCCTTTCTTTTCGCAGTAATGATTCCACGTCATATCACATGCACCGTATTCAATATCGGTGCTCAACACCTCATCTCCCGGTTGCAATTCAAGACTTTTTGCAATGATGTTCACGGCATAGGAAGGATTTGTAACAAATACAAGATCATCGGCATCACAATTTAAAAATTGACCGAGCGCAGAGCGAGATTGCTGTAAGTATTTTGGACCATTCACGGTTATGAATTGAATAGGCTCTCTTTCTAATTCGAGTTGCCATTGCTGATATTCCTGAAATATCGGTTTTGGGCAAGCACCGAATGAACCAAAATTGAGGAATGTGATGGAAGGATCGATCAAGAATTGATCGCGTATTGTATTTTGCATGAATAAAAATAGATAAAAACATTAAGTTAAGCTACATTTGCGCTTAATGAAAGCAGATAAGTACATTTCAATGCACAGTGAATTTTCGAGGAGGAAGGCATATGATCTGATTGGTGAGAAAAAAGTGAATGTGAATGGAAAGACGGCCACTTACAGTACCCTAATTAAAGAGGGGGATGTGGTTGAAGTCGATGGACAACGCATTAAAGAGAAGAGATTTACTCCGGTTATCATTGCTTATAACAAACCTAAGGGGATCGTGTGTACCACCGAGAAGATCAAAGGAAATATAATAGAAGCAGTGGGTCATAAGGAGAAAGTTTACCCTGTAGGGAGATTAGATAAGGAGTCGGAAGGATTGATACTCTTAACCAATGTGGGTGATTTGATAGATAAGATCGCTAATCCTGAATTTGAACATGAAAAAGAATACCAGGTAACTTTGAATATGCCAATACGAAGTGCTTTTTTGAAGGAGATAAATGAGGGGATCAATTTGAATGGTGAGATGACGCTGCCTTGTAAGACGCAAGTCGTTCCGGGAACAAAACGCTTATTCAGGATCATATTAAAACAGGGCATGAATCGCCAGATCAGAAGAATGTGCAATGCATACGATTATCAGGTGCTAAAATTAGTTCGTCTTCGCATCATGAACATTGAATTAGGAGATCTGAAAGCGGGAGAGTGGAGAGATCTTACTGAAATTGAGAAAGCAGACTTATTGAGCAACTTAAATATAGAGGTGATAAATTAAGATCTTCTAGACTTATTTATGAATGACCTCATTCAATCGTACCGTTTTTATGTATCGTTTCCTATAGTTGGATGAAGTACTGTAGTTTGTGATAATGACCCCTCCATGTGGTTTTCCGGAGGAGGAATGAATAAAATAGATCTCGCCATTCTCTGTTTTTGTAATGATCCCAACATGTCCGGGTTTTCTTTTTGCGGCATTTGTTCCTGTAAAGACGATCACATCTCCTGTTAACGCAGAATCCAGTGGAATTGTTCGCCCTTTCTTTTCATAATCCATAGAGGCTCTGGGAACATCTATTTGAAAGTGATTAAAGACAAATTTTACAAAGCCGGAACAGTCGAAACCGGTCTTTGGGCTTATACCGGTGTATTTATATTTCACCCCTAATTGAGTTTTAGCGAATACAATAAGGCTGTCGGCATTCACCTGCGAATAGGAAATGGAAGAAATCAGGAATGATATAGCGAAAAATAGCCTCATGTTCAGAGGCAATTTAAACAAATTGAATGAAACAAATAACGCATCAAAGCTATTAGTGTGAGTTAAGAAGAGAATACCTGGTTTTTTACATAGGTTCCTATTTTAAACACCACGATTCTGACAGATTACTTTTTCTGCTTAAACCTTGATTTCCCACTTCCTAAACGTTTTAGATGGGTGAAAATAAGGCAAAATGAGGGAAAAGGAGTTGAAAACGAGTAGGACTCCGTTTTATCTTATTTAAAAATCGTTGTTATTCAGGATAAAAGCCCGAATTTTACCATATTGAAATTAAAACTATGAAGAAACTATTATTATCCCTCGCTTTTTTCGGTGCCATGTTGGTATCAAAGGCGCAAGCCCCAAGTAATATCGTTGCTGGTTCATGGCAGAACGCTGCAATTAGAGCAGATGGTCAAACCATGGTAAACGGAGTGGAGCCTTCATGTATGAAGATGACTTGCAATAACGAGGAATATATTGTTATTAAGTTTAAGAATACAAATAACTATCAAGTTGCTGTAGAATGGACAGATGCTATTTACTATAACGGTGTTTGGTCTACAGGATCTAATACCAAAAAGGTATACGTGCCTGCTAATTCAGAGTCTACCGGAAGTTGTTCAGGAGAGATCAAGCTGAAAGTTAATATCAATTCTATCGTCAATTTACCTTCGGGTTCCGGACATTACAGTACAATGGGTTTAACCGTTAGTCAATAATTATTATGAATTTAAATACAACACACATCGAAATGGGAACATCTGCAAAAAAATATCTGAGTAAGAAAGGACTTTTCCTTCTTCTTTTCTGCATGTCATTATTTGCAGGCAAGATGCTCTCACAAAATATTATTACCAATACGGTAACCTATACATCCGGGTGGTGTAACATTTGCGGACCGCAAACAGGTAACTACGCTTGTAATCCACCATGGTCTGGAAGTGGTACCTGGAATAATGGTATCAGAACCTTCAATACAAATATTCCTCCGGGAAATATCGTGTCTGGCGTTTGCGTTGTGGTGAACAAGGTGAACTGTGGATACACCAATCTTTGTGTAGTGATCAATGGTCAAACCATTCAGTGTCTTCCTCCAGCAGGTGGTAACTGTCAGTGTGGTACTTGCTGGCCTCAGACATTTTGCGCACAGTTTCCATGTCCGAATGGTTTAACCCCGTTCAATAACACAGGTACAAATACCTTGCAATTGGTTTTACCGGGAGGTAATCAGGGACCAATTTGCGTGAATAATGCAATCATTACACTTACTTACCAAACTTGTTGCCCGACTCCAACAATTTCCGCGTCAGGAAACACAGCAATTTGTTCAGGTCAAACAACTACCTTAACTGCAACAGGTGCAGGTGTGGGAGGAACCTATACTTGGACGGCACCCGGTGGCGTGACAGTAACTACACAGCCACAGATGATCGTTACGCCAGGAACAACAACTACGTATACAGTTTATGGAACTACGCCTTTCCCTTGTACAGGTTCACAAACAGTGCAGGTACAAGTGAATCCGACTCCAACTCTAACTCCTAGCAATGATTCGCCCGTCTGTCAAGGTGGCACAGTAAGTTTTTCTGTTCCGGCTGTCCCCGGTGGAACGCTTTGTACTTATCTATGGCAAGGACCTAACTCTTATACATCCGCATTCCAGAACCCGCAAATAACAAATATTCAACCAAGTGGTTCCGGTGTTTATACGGTAACAGCCACAAACAGTTTTTCAAATGGTGGAAGTTGTTCTGCAAGTGCAATGACAACAGTGAACGTAATTCCTGTGAATCAGGTAACGGTTACTCCACAGTTCACATTATGTCAGGGAGCAGCATTGAATCTTACAGCAATTAACGCAGTGCCTCCAACGTCTTACTTGTGGTCTGGTCCAAATACATTTACATCAAACCTTGCGAATCCTACGATCCCGAATGTGGGAACCGTGCACGCTGGAAATTATCTTGTAACTGCTTCGTTCGCGGTTCAGGGTCTTACACTGGTTTGTACTTCAACAGCAGTAACAAATGTATCGGTTGTGGCAACCAGTCCGGTGACCGTTAGTATTCCGGCGAATATCTGTCAGGATTTCACTGCGAATTTAACAGCAACGACCAATCCTGCTGCTCAGGCCTATTCATGGACGGGTCCAAATGGATTTGTTGCTACCGGCGGCAGCACCAGTATTCCAAATGTAATACCGGCTCACACTGGAGTGTATAATGTGGTTGCGTACTGGTCGATCGGAACGAAGACGTGTACCATTAATAATTTCGGACAAATGAACGTTGTTCCGGTGGGTCCAATTGCGATCAACATGCCAACAGCAGTTTGTTATCCATCCAATGTGCATTTAACGGCCAACTCGCCGGGAGCGATCACGTACAGCTGGGGTGCAACGACCGGATTTACATCCAATATTCCAAATCCAATACTTGGAGCACCTGGAACTACGGCAACAGGAATCTACACAGTATTCACAGCCTACACGAATGGTGCGCTGATGTGTTATAACTCTAAAACAACTCAGGTTACGGTTAATCCAATCATACCTGTGAATCTGGAGCCTTATAAGCAAATGTGTTATAACAGTACTTATTCTATCAATGCACCTTCAGGAGCTACATCTTATTTGTGGCTAGGCCCTGCGTCCTTCTCATCTACAAATCAGCTATTGTTGATCCCTTCTATTCAGCCACCGTTAGCCGGAACCTATACATTGGAATTGATGTTAGGTCCTTGTAAGACAAGTGGCACCACTAAAGTTGAAGTGTTGACGCCGATCAGCTTCACAATGACGCCAGGCAACAAAACGATCTGCTTGGGTGATAGTATTCCTTTGATAATGGGTGCTTCAGGTGGTAGTCATAACTATGCGTACTTCTGGAATCCACAGCAATGGTTAAGTTCTCCTACAGGAAGTGTGCAGTATGCACATCCGAAAGGAACGACCATTTACAATGTAACTGCTTATGATATCGCTTGTCCTTTCTATACCGTATCATCCTCCTTCACTGTGAATGTGAACAAGGCGCCTCAACCACAATTAGACCTTCCTAAACACGAAGGATGTCAGCCACTCTGCTTTAATTTCAATTCTAAGACAGAAGGTATGGCAACTTCAATTACCTATGATTTTGGTAACGGAGATGTTCTTCAGAATGATAATTTCAATTATTGCCTGAATGATGCCGGTACATATAACTTAAAGATCCGTACAGTAGGTAAGAATGGTTGTTCTTATACATGGGATTATGAAACACCGATCGTGGTATTTCCTACACCAAATACAGTGATCGAGACCAACCCTGAAAAGATCACAACTACTAACAACAACGTTACATTCTATCCAAATTCAACAAGAGCTACAGTTGTGAAATTTGAGTGGACATTTGACGGAGTTAAAGGAAATGGAGCCGGGTACGATACCTCAAGTATGAGAAATCCGGTGAGGATCTACGACAAGACAGGTAATTATCCGGTGTTACTTATCTCAACAACTGACAAGGGATGTATTGATACAGTTCTGAAAGTTGTTGAAGTAGGAGATGAATTCTCCATCTTTATCCCTAACACTTTTACGCCAAACGGTGATAACTTAAACGACGTATTCAACATCAAAGGTATCGGAATCAAAACAGAAGGTTATATGATGGAGATCTATGATCGTTGGGGTACTTTGGTTTATTCAACTAAAGAACTTTCAAAAGGCTGGGATGGTACCGTAAAAGGCATCACAGCAGAGAATGGAGTTTATGTGTACAAGGTGAAAGCGGCTGCAGCTAACGGTGAAGGAAAGAAAGAATACACCGGACACGTTTCATTGATTAAATAAAATTAAAACAACAATGAAAATCCCCGTCAGAACTACTGACGGGGATTTTTTTTTGAAAATTCAGAAACATTCACATTTGACTGTCATTAAAAAACTTTACTTTGCACTGAGGGAAGATAGAATTAGCACCTTGAAAGAATATGAAGATCAAATTTATTGGAGCAACAGAGAGCGTAACAGGAAGCAAGCATCTTCTAATAACAGAAGAGGGCAGGCAAATTTTGCTGGATTGCGGTATGTACCAGGGAATGGGTGAAGCGACAGACAAGATGAATAAGGAACTTGGATTGAATCCTGAAAATATTGACGCTGTTCTTCTTTCACATGCACACATTGACCATTCCGGCTCCTTACCTTATTTAATGGCACAAGGATTTAAGGGTAAGATCTATTGCACGGAAGCTACACTGGATGTATGCAATCTCCTACTTCTGGATAGTGCAAATATTCACGAAAGCGATGTGTATTATATCAACAAGCGCAGAGCAAAAAAAGGAATGCCTCCAATTAAGCCGCTCTATACAGTGCGTGATGCAGAAAAATGTCTAAAGTTATTTAAACCCATTCCTGTAAATTCGGATTTCAATCTGAATAGTGAAATATCATTTAAGTTCACAGATAATGGCCATATCATCGGAAGTGCAACGATCAATATTACCTCACGAGAGAACGGTAAAATAACCAAATTGGCTTATACCGGAGATGTGGGCAGGTATACAGACCCGATCATGAAAGCCCCTGATAATTTCCCTCAGGCAGATTATGTCATTTGTGAATCTACCTATGGTGGTCGTGTGCATGAGTCAATTGAGAATATTGAGGAGAGGTTGTTGCAAGTCGTGATCAAAACCTGTGTAACAAAAAAAGGAAAATTAGTAATCCCGGCTTTTAGCCTGGGGCGAACACAAGAGATCCTATATCTATTAGATAAACTAAAGAATCAAAACAAATTACCAAAGATCAATACCTATGTAGACAGCCCTTTGTCAACGGGCGTAACAAAAGTGGTTCGCGATCATCCTGAAAGTTTCAATGATGAACTCAAGGCTTATCTGAAGACAGATCCGAATCCCTTTGGTTTTGATAATTTAACTTACATTACAGAAGCGGAAGAGTCTAAAGCATTGAATCTATCCAACGAACCTTGTATCATCATTTCAGCTTCCGGAATGGGAGATGCAGGAAGAGTGAAGCATCATATAAAGAATGCTTTGCCACATGAGAAGAATACGGTATTGATCTCCGGTTATTGTGCCCCGCGCACATTAGGTGCCCGTTTACTTAGTGGCGAAAAGGAAGTTCATATTTTTGGTGATTTTTTCCCTGTGAACGCTGAAATTGATTCTATACTCTCTTTAAGTGCTCATGCCGATCAACCACAATTGATCAGGTTTTTAAGTTGTCAGGATAAAACCAAATTAAAAACTATCTTTCTTGTGCATGGAGATGAAGATGCAAAGAAAGAGTTTAAAATAAAACTGAATGAAGCCGGTTTCACGAACGTTCAAATACCCGAGAAGGGTGAAACTTTTGTTTTCTATTAGTTAACTTATTTCTTTTTTTCCTTTAGCTTTCTTTGCTTTTTGAAATATTTCTTGAACGGCCAGCTTTCCTTTAGCGCTTCCATATTTAAATCAAAATTTCCGGCTCCTCTGTCTAATGTCTTGATGCTTTTGTTGAGGTCGTATACCAATGTTGTATCCTGTAATAATACACCTAAAGATCCTTTACCTTCTTTCAGATTCTTCACTATACTAGAGATGTTTCCGGTTAGTGTGGCAGTTGTATCGCTGATTTTATTCAATTTTAAAACAGTTTGATTTATTCGTGACGAAAGAGTTGTATCAGTGATCAATGCGCCCAAACTTCCCTTTCCGTTCTGTATTCCTTCTGTTATTCTCTTAAGATCTCCTGTAATGGTGAGCCCCTGACTTGACATATAACGAAGATTGACCAAAGTCGATTTTACATTTTCGGCTACAACTGTATCAAGTAAAACACTCCATAAATTATTTTTGCTGTTTATTTTTTCAGTGATCGTTTTCAAATTATCTGTGATCACGCGAATGTTCTTATTTGTCACGTCTAGCGTTCGTACCATTTCTTCCATTTCAATTGGACCTCTAGTGGCTAATACATCGCCTTCTTCTACACTACCGGCAGTGTGTTCGCCGGCATTTATGTTGATCAATTTATTTCCCATCAATCCATCAGTTCCCACGCTTGCAACAGCACTTTTCTTGATGTAGGACTGAATATTCTTTTCGATGATCATGATCACTTTAACGGAGGAATCACTTACGATCTCTACAGATTCAACAGTGCCAACGTCTATTCCTGAAAAACGAACGTTATTTCCCTTCATTAATCCGTTCACGTTTTTAAACTCTGCACTGATGGTGAATGTGGAGCCGAAGAGATTTTGTTTGCTTCCGATGAAGTATAGGGCGAGAACCAGTAATGCCGATCCGCCCAGAACAAAAATCCCCAATCTTATATTTCTGCTTGTTTCTCCCATATTATTCAAAAAACGTTTTTATTTTAGGATCTGATGATATTTTTAAACTTTCCATGTCTGCATGAGCATAGCATTGCCCGTCGATAAGCATAACGATGCTGCTCGCAACTATTTTTACGCAATTTAGGTCATGCGAAATAACGATGGATGATGTATTGTATTTTTTTGCCAGATCACACATCAGGTAACTGATCTCTTTTCCTGTTATGGGATCCAGTCCTGTTGTAGGTTCATCATAAAGAATGATTCCGGGTTTAAGAATAAGAGTACGTGCAAGCGCTATCCTCTTACGCATTCCACCTGATAGTTCTGCCGGTCTCATGTCAATGGTGTGAAGCAATCCAACATTAGTCAAAGCCTCTTTCACCAATTCATTGATCTCATTCTTTTGATTACTTGTACGGTGCCTGCGTAATGGAAATTCAAGATTTTCTCTTACTGACATTGAGTCGTACAGCGCATTACTCTGAAAGAGAAATCCAACGTTCACCCTCATTTGATCCAGTTCTTTCTGGTTCATCTTCGTTACATCTTTTCCGAATACATGAATAGTGCCTGCATCCGGTTTTATAAGTCCTATGATGCATTTGATCAGAACGGATTTTCCCGATCCGGATTTACCGAGTACTACTACGCTTTCACCTTTTTTCACATCAAGAGTAAAATTCTTTAGGACATGATTGGTACCAAAGGATTTGAACAGGCCTTTAATGCTGATCACCACTTCTTCATTTGCAAGTGGATCGTTTGTTTTATAGAGAGCCTTTTCTTCCATCAAGTGAGATGTAACAGATCGGTTAATTGTACTGCCACCAGATCGATAAGGAAGACAAGTAAAGAAGAGATAACCACTGCTGAATTAGCGGAACGACCAACTCCTTCGGTGCCTTTATTGGAAAAATATCCTTTGTAACATCCAATAATACCAATTGCAAAACCAAAAAAGAAAGTTTTTGCGATTGAAGGAATGACATCTCCAAAAGTAAGCGTATCAAAAACCTGATTCCAGAAAAGATCACTGCTAACAACTCCCCGTAAGTTGGCGCCTAGATAACTGCCGTACAAAGAAATAAAATCAGCAATGATCACCAGCATAGGTATCATAAAAGTAGTTGCCAAAACGCGTGTAACAACTAAATACTTATAAGGATTTGTGCCTGATACATCCATGGCATCGATCTGTTCCGTTACTTTCATGGATCCTAATTCAGCACCAATTCCAGAACCAATTTTTCCTGCACAGATCAAAGCTGTGATCACAGGTACGATCTCGCGGATAAGAGAAACAGAAACCATTTTAGGTAACCAGGATTCAGCACCGAACTCAACAAGTGTTGGTCTTGATTGAATTGTGATAACCAGACCCATTATAAATCCGGTGATGCATACTAGTGGAAGACTTTTATAACCGATATAGAAGCATTGCCTTAGGAATTCCCTAAGTTCAAAACCAGGACGGAAAACTTCGATAAAGAATCTTCCGGCAAATCGGGCAAGATCGCCAATTTCAGACAAAATTTTGGCTAGGAAGCTGGTCTTCATGAAGGATAATTAAAGCAAAAATAAGATTCTTTTCCTGCTTTTATCTAATATTATTTGATTTGTAATGAATTAACCTTCCTTACGGTTACTGCCTCCTTGAAAATGGATTTTCTTCAATTAAGAAGCCCCGTTACAAACGGGGCTTCTTTCATTAACCAACTTTAATTTCCTTTTTGGCCGGAGTTTTTGCTTCTTCTTTCTTTGGAATCGTCAATTTGAGTATTCCGTCATTATAGTTTGCACCAATTGAATCCGGATTCACGGTTTGGGGTAAAGTAAAGGAACGAGAGAATGAATTGAACGAAAACTCTTTACGTGTGAAACGTTCATTTTCTTCTTTCTTCTCATTCTTCTTCTCTGCACTTACTGTAAGCACATTGTTGTCAACTTCTATTTTGAAATCGTTCTTTTCAAAACCAGGAGAGGCGAAGTCAATGATGAATTCATTGCTCTTTTCTTTAATGTTGACTGCCGGCATGTTTTGTCCGAATTCTCTTTCAAGCCATTTATTGCCGAAGAAATTGTCGGAATTAAAAAAATCCGACATCAAGGAAGGGAACATGCTAGTACCCTCTTTTTTTGAAATTTGTGTCATTTTTTTTTATTTTTTTGGTTTATACTACTAAGTTAATTCGAGTCACTAACGGAATACAATGATGCTGGTCATGATTCTTTTACATTCGATCGTGCTTCAATTACTCAAAGCTTCTCCTTGTTTATTCTGATCCTCCAGCGTCCAACCGTCTGTTACAGTTGTTTCTAACCATATTGTCCCTGACTTCCTGAATACCTGCACTCCTAATCCGTAAATATCACGGAAGCGTTCCTCCATTTCTGCAACTGTCATTTGTGGCGTAATGGTGATGACTCCTTCTTTGTGTACTGTTCTACATTCGCCGAGTGTTTTACTGCTGGACTTCATGAATTTCTTTGCAGATCCTCCTCCTTTTTTATGAGGTTTGGAAAAGAACTCGATCTTTAAATAAGGGAAGGCGGAACTGAATGTTTCCTGAATGGCTGAGATCTTTCTGTCGTCGTTGATCGTTACTTTCATAATATTTAATTTGTTTCGTGAAGTGCAAGTAATGGCAATGTGGTGTGAAAGGCCATTTGTTTAGTGTGTGGTTCGGAAAATATTCTGTGCAGAAATGAGTGTTTGCGCGAAATCATGACGATCAAACCGGCATCATGTTTCTCTGAAAATTTATTTATTCCTGCAAGCACCGAATCATTTTCAGAAACATGAAAAGAATGATCTGTTCCTTCCAGCATATTTTCAAGCTTTATACCATCCATTGCTTCTTCAATGTCTGGTAAATGGTCGCTTTCTTTCACTACATTCAATACATAAATATGTGATCTGAAAACTTCTGCAAATTCTTTAAGAAGAGTGTAAGTGCCCCGGCCCGACTTTTTATAATCTGTAGCGAATACAATATTTGTGAAGGCTTTAAATTTTAATTTTGCATCAACGGCCAAAACAGGTGTCTTAACGTCGCTTATAACAGAGGTTGTCACACTTCCAATTAATTTTTCCTCGAGTATACCTGCCCCTCTTTTACCCATCACAATAAGATCTACTTTGTTCTCTAGGCAGTATTTCTGAATTTCATCAGAAGCGAAACCAATAGTAGAAACACATTCGATTCCAAAATCGGATCCGTATTTCGTTCGTATTTTATTCTCCATTTTTGCAAGCTCCAATTTGACACTATGTTCTAATTCCTCTAATGTTGGCAATTGAAGGGGGGCTTCAGAAGTAATAAGGGGAGTGTGAAAAGCATGAAAAAGTATGATCTTTGACTTAAAGATCTTAGACAATTCTGAAGCGTAATTAACAGCTCCCATTGAATCATCAGAGAAATCGGTTGGAACAAGAATTGTTTTCATTAAAGCCTAATTAATATTGTTACAGTACAATGCCGTTTTAAAATAAACCTAGTCAAAAATAAAGGGTTGTAGCCTCGGTTTTTATGAGGCACATCAAAGTCACTTATGATTGTAATCAGCTGGTTGCCTGGCTTTCCGTCATAATAAGTTACATTACTTAAAAATGATTATCGAGATTGTATTTCAATTTGATCAGTTCAAGTTTTAATTTGAATTTCTCTATCTCCAGATTGATATCATTATAGATCTTTGCGGAAGATTTATTATCCTTTACAGAATTTTCGAGATCACTGATCAAGTGAGAAACGGAATCCTTTTGCTTGCCAAGCGAATTCATGGAATCTGTTACGCCGGTATTTATGATCTTTTCAATAGCATCAAAATGCTCTTTTATCTTGGAGGAATTTTCCTGAATGATAGTGGAGGTATCCTTGAATTTGACCTTTGCTTCTTGAATGTAATCATTGAAGCGATCCCTGAATCCGGATATCAGCTGTTTTGCTTCCGTTTTTCCAAGGCTTGCCTGTACCTGTAATTCTTCTACTTCTGCCAGTGTCTTGTGAAGTCCTTCTATGATTCTGTCTGTAAATGATTTGTTGTTTTCCATACTTTTTGTTTTTAAAATAGTTTGACTGCTGAGTTGAGTTTATGATGAAAAGCAAGAACCGGAATTCCTGCATGTTGAATGATGTTTCTAGTGACACCCTCGTTAAAATATTTCTCCCAGAAGGATCTCTGCCTTGTTGAAGTGACAAATAGGTCAGCAGCATCTGATGCCAGATAATTCATCAACTCATTGTCCAGATCATCACCCGCTTTTAGCTGAAAGGAAAGGTTATTATAATTAATATGTGATTCTACCTCTTTTATCATTTCCTCCATATGCTTTTTTTCGATAGAAGGATCTTCGTTTGACATGGCGACGTGCAGAATATTCAATTGAGCCCTGGGCGCTTTAATATGATCAATTATAAACTGAAGTACATTTAAGTCACTTGGATGATAATCTGTTGCAAAGGTGATCTTATTCGGTAATTTGAATTTGGTGCCTTCCGGAATTGTCAATACAGGACAATGAGCGGTATTGATCACATTCGCTGCATTACTTCCGAAGATTGCACTTTCCAGGTTGCTTTCTCCTTTGGTTCCCATTACGATCATTCCTGTTTTTTCTTTATTTGCCACATGAATGATCTCTTTTACCGGGTCACCCATAACGATCTGGTATTTATACTCTATCTTACCAGCATGCTCGATTTTCACGCAAAGTCCTTTCATTTTCTTTTCAGCTTCTCTTCTTTTTTCCTGTCGTGTGCTTTCAGAACCTTCCTCGATTAATACATGCAACAATAAGATGGATGAGCGGTCTAATTGGCACAGACCAATGGCGTAAAGCAGAGCATTTTCAGCTATTGAAGAGAAATCTACAGGAACGAGAATATTTTTCATACAATTAAGTACTAATATCAATTATAAAGCTAGAACTTTTAAACAAGGCATAGTTTGATTTGTATCAGTATACCTGGTGATTGATGTCAGTATAATAAGTGTTAAATTCCTGAATCCATTTAAAAATCTGAATACTTCTAAATGACAAAAGTTCACGTAATGTGAGGGATGAAGGTTCGAAAGAATTACCTTACATTTAGCATAGAATTTTAACAACTTGCATCATGAATAGAACTAGTAAGAATACCCTTGTCCTACTTTTGGCCCTTACAGCATTTTCTTATACTGTAATTGAAAAACCGGCATATACCCTCTTTGATATTAAGGGAAAAAAGACCGATTACACAGCAATGATAACAGAAGCCTCGAAGGCGGATGTGGTTTTGTTCGGAGAGCTTCATGACAATCCCATCTGTCATTGGCTGCAAAAAGAGATTACTTCTGATCTTTATGCGGAAAAGAAGGCAAATCTAGTTCTTGGTGCGGAAATGTTTGAAGCCGATGACCAGATCACGATCAATGAATTTCTGGCCGGAAAAGTAAGTGAGAAGACATTTAAAGATGAAACTAAATTGTGGACCAATTACGCCACCGATTACAAACCTCTGATGGATTTCGCCAAGTCGAATAAACTTCCATTCATTGCTACCAATATTCCACGTCGTTATGCGAACATGGTTTATTCAAGAGGTGAGGTTGCATTGGACAGCATTGATTCGGACGCAAAAAAATGGATTGCACCTTACCCAATCAAGTATGATGGTAACCTAAAGTGCTATAAAGAGATATTTGAAAATGCTGGGGGTCATGGTGGGGATAATCTTCCGAAATCACAGGCATACAAAGATGCCACGATGGCTTATTTTATCAATAAGAACTGGTCAAAAGGTAAATTATTCATTCATTATAACGGAGCTTACCACAGCAATCACCACCAGGCAATTGAATGGTATCTAAAGCAGCTGAATCCAGAAATAAAAGTTGTTGTTATCTCTTCCTCTGAACAGAAAGATATTTCTAAACCGGAAGAAGCTGCGTTGGGCAGTGGAGATTTTATCATCTGCACACCATCAACCATGACAAAAACGTATAAGTAGAAAGATCAGTTTTTCATTTTACTCAGTTTGTCAGGATTGATCACAGTGATCGTTCCTCCGCTTACTTCAATTAATTTTTCATCTTTAAAATCACTTAAAGTTCTGATCACTGTTTCAGTTGCGGTACCTACAAGATTCGCCAGGTCTTCGCGGGAAATCGCAATACTGAATTTTTCCTCAGTCTCTTTCTTGTACTTATTGTAAAGTGTCATGAGTGCCTCCGCAACTCGTTTACGAACGGAGTTATAGGCCAGTTTCACCAATTGCTCTTCCCTGTCAATGATATTATTTGAAAGAATGCTGATGAATTTACGTGAAACTTCAGGACTCCTGTAAACAAGTGAAAAGAAGTCATCTTTCGGAACAGTACTGATCTCAGAATCTTCTAGCGTCTCTGCACAATCCGTGTATTTTCCATCTTCCAGCAGCGCAAGATATCCGAAGAAATCTCCTTCGTTGTAAAGCCCGTTTATTAGTTCTTTACCCATTTCATTGGTCTTGTAGGTCTTTACTTTACCTTTTTTTACGAAGAAGACAGATTTCGGAAGGGAGCCTTCGTGATAAATATTCTGTTTTTTCTTGTAAGCGATCACCTCTCTTTTTTCGGAAAGTTTTTTTAATGGCTCAATACTTTTTACTTCCTTAATGAAACTGTCAAATCCCTCCAATGTATTCTCATATTCTTTCTTGAGGAGTTCTGCTTTTTTCAGACGACTTTCTATCGCATTCAAAAGTTCAATATCATCGAATGGTTTAGTAATATAATCATCAGCTCCCATTTCCATTCCCTTCCTGAAATCGCTTCGTTCAGCTTTTGCAGATAGAAATATGAATGGAATATTTGCTGTTTCCTTATTCTTAGAAAGTAAATGAAGAACTCCATATCCGTCTAATACGGGCATCATAATATCACAAATGATAAGATCCGGTTTTTCACGGTTTGCCGTTTCAACTCCAATTTTGCCATTTTCGGCGGTGAATACTTTGTAGTTCGAAAATTCAAGGATCTCGGAGGTATTTTCTCTCATTTCCTTGTTGTCCTCAATAAGTAGTATCTTTCTTTCCATATCAGTTAATAAATGTAAGTTTAAATTTCGTTCCTTTTTCTAATGCGCTTTCAAATTCAATGATACCGTTCAGAATTTCCACATATTTTGCAACGATATTTAGACCCAATCCCGTTCCTTGTATATTAGATGCATTATGTCCTCTGAAGAATCGTTGAAAAAGATGCTTTTGATCTTCTTTAGAAATACCCATACCCTGATCTTCAATTTCAATATGAAATTTGTGATTGCTGCAATTGGTTCGCACGAATATTTTTTTGTTTTCCGGTGAGAACTTAATCGCATTGGAAACAAGATTGAAAGTAATGTGTCGTATGATCTTTTTATCAAGCGAAACAATAGAATCATCTCCGCTGTGTTCGTAAATTATGATCTGCCCGGCTTTTGCCAAAGGGCGCATTTCATTGATGAGCTCTGCGAAAAATTCATCAATTTTGAATTCTTCTTTAGACAGGGTAATTGCTCCTTCTTCCAGCTTGCTGATAGAGAGCATGTCATTTAAAATATCAGTTAAATGAGTCACTGAAGATTTGATCCTGTCCACATGTTTTTTTTGTTTTTCTTTATCACCTTGTTCGCCGTATTTTGAAACAAGGGAAAGTGACGAGAGGACAGTGGCAAGGGGGGTTCTGAATTCATGCGAAGCCATGGACACGAATCTAGATTTCAACTCATTTAATTCTTTCTCCTTACCTAATGCATTCTTCAGTTCATCTTTTGTTTTTTCAAGTTCTTGAATAGCCTCTTTCATGATCTGAGTTCTTTTCTCAACTTGTTTTTCCAGTTCCTGCGAATAATTCTTCAATTGAGCTTGCGCGAGTTTGCGCAGAGTGATGTCAATAATGAACCCGATCACATATTTTTCTCCGTTCTTTTCAAATGGACTCAGACTTATTTCAACGGGAAACTCTTCCCCGTTTTTTTTTCTGCCGTAAAGATCCATTTCGCCACCCATAGCTCTCGCATGAGGATTCTCTTGAAAATTTTCTCTGTGTGAAATATGTTTAGAAGCGAACTTTGAGGGTATAAGAACTTCAACCTTTTTTGTTACCAATTCGTTTGCGGTGTAACCAAACATCTTGTTCGCAGAAGGATTCACTTTTATGATCGAACCCTCCCGATCAGTTATAATTATCCCTTCCGTAGCGTAATTGAATAGGGCTTCCAAATCATCCTTAATCTCCATCTTATTTCAGTAACAGATTCTAAAGTACTAAAATATTAGTCAGAATTAAACTTCTTTTATATTTATATAAATACATGATATTTAGACTTTTATAAAGAAAAAGCGCGTGGTTAACCAACTTACAAGGAGGTAATATTTGCTTTGAAGGGCAGTTTAATGACTTAAATCAACATGAAAACTGATGGCCGTCATAATTTTTGATCTTTTAAGAACTGAAATTTGGTAAAAAAGGAAGTGGAAGTACAAAAGATATACGAACAACATGATGAAAATACAAAATGGATGAAAGACATGTTGTTTTTTCAGGATGAGATGCTTGTAATGCAACGCAGACTGGCTGAAGTTGCTGGTAAGAATAACGATAAGGATTTTCTTGCGCGTTTAGAGCATTTTCAAAATCAACTGATCGTTCAAAAGAATAACATAGACAATCTGAAACATGAGATCAATATTGGGAATGATGCGATCGCTGCAGAAATTAAAAAGAATGTAACAGCAATTGACCATAGAAGTGTGAAGGACCACAGCGAACTTCGTTCACAGGTACAGAACTTTGAAAAAGTGTACAATGAAAACAAAGAGGAGCTTAACCGTTTTTTAAGCAAATGGATGTAAAACACAATTAAACAAAATAAAATGGCAACAACAATTCATTCAACAGGAACACACAACACAGGTTCAAAAGCGCATGCATCTTCATACGAAAGATTCATGGAAAAGATCAAATTCAGTTATTTTGGTATAATCAGTATGACCATTCTTATAGGCAGCTGTTTAGGGGGAATCACTGCTATGGTTGTTCTAAAAAACGATGCTGCATTGTGGCAATTAGGTTTATGTATGGCTGTTTCAATGGCAAATAATGTGGCTGCTATCAGTCAGGCTCCGATAAAGTGGGTGGTTAATTCCTTTGTTATTGGAATCGTTGTGAATACTTTGCTGATTCTGGCAAACGTTCTATAATTAAGTACAATTAAATTCTTCATATGCAGAACGAGCATTCCGATGAAATTTTTCAGAGGAAGATCGACGCTGGTGAACACATTGAGCCGGGGGATGCTATGCCCCTGGGTTACCGTTCCCATCTCATTCGTCAGATCTCCCAGCATGCCCATTCCGAAGTGATTGGGATGCAGCCGGAAGGGAACTGGATCACCAGGGCACCTTCGTTAAGAGCAAAACAGATTCTACTTGCTAAGATACAAGACGAAGGAGGTCATGGCCTCTATTTGTATAGTGCCGCGGAAACGCTTGGCATTACACGAGATGAACTGATCGAACAGCTTCATTCAGGGAAAGCCAAGTATTCTAATATTTTTAATTACCCTGCTCTTAACTGGGCAGATATTGGTGCAATTGGCTGGTTGGTTGATGGTGCAGCAATCGTGAATCAGGTTTCCTTGCAACGTACATCCTATGGTCCGTACAGTCGCGCAATGATCCGTATTTGTAAGGAAGAAAGTTTTCATCAACGTCAAGGCTATGAGATCATGGCCAAAATGATGGCAGGCACAAAAGAACAGAAAGCAATGGCTCAGGATGCAATGAATCGCTGGTGGTGGCCTTCTCTGATGATGTTCGGGCCACACGATACAGACTCACCACACTCCGGTGATGCAGTGAAATGGAAGATCAAGCGCGAATCAAATGATACCTTGAGACAAAAGTTCATTGATAAAACGGTGCAGCAGGCAGAGATCATTGGTCTGAGTATACCGGATAAGGACCTGAAATGGAATGAAACAAAAAAACACTATGATCATGGAAAAATTAACTGGGATGAGTTCAAGCGTGTGATCGCCGGCAACGGGCCATGCAATCTGCAGCGGATGGATCATCACAAGAAATATCATCAGCATGGAGAGTGGGTAAGAGAAGCAGCACAAGCCTATCATTTGAAACATAATAAGAATAAAGAATTAATAGAATCCTGATCGATCATGAAAGACTCACAATTAGAAAGCTGGGAAGTTTTCATTCAAAGCAAATCCGGACTACCTCATATTCATGCGGGCAGCGTACATGCATCTGACTTGAAAATGGCTATACAGAATGCCCGGGACACATATACCAGAAGAAATGAAGGAACCAGTATCTGGGTGATCCCCACACGATTCATTGGAATGACCAACCCGAATGATAATGACATGCTTTTTGAATCGGCCTTAAGCAAACAATACCGCCATCCAACATTTTATGTAATGCCCGAAGGCGCAAAAAATATTTAAATGGACAAACAACTTTTTACATATATACTCCGATTGGCAGATGATGGTTTGATACTTGGTCACCGTCTTTCTGAAATGTGCAGCAAAGGTCCCATTCTGGAAGAAGATCTTGCATTGACAAATATTGCGCTGGATTATATTGGCAGATCGCAGGCCTTATTGGACTATGCAGCGAAAATAGAAGGACAAGGAAAAGATGCGGATCATTATGCATATCGCAGACCGGAAAACGAATACTTCAATCATTTATTAACGGAACAACCAAATACTGATTTTGCCTGGGTAATAGCCCGTCAGTTCTTTTTCTCAGCTTACGAATTCTTTTTTTACAAAGAGTTGGAAAATAGTAAAGATACAGAGTTGGCAGCCATTGCTTCCAAAACAGTGAAGGAAGTGAAATATCATTTGGAACATGCCGCCGACTGGATGGTGAGACTAGGGGATGGAACCGAAGAAAGTCATCAAAGGCTTTTTGCAGCCGTTAAACATTTGTATATGTTCACGGGGGAATTATTTGAAATGGATTCAGTTGACATGGATCTTGTAAAGAAAGGGATCGCAGTTGATAAGGAAAAGGTAAAAGTACAATGGCAAAAATGTGTTGAGAAAGTAGTACTGGAAGCTACATTGTCTTTACCGAATTCAGCATTCATGCAAACCGGCAGCAGAGCAGGGGTTCATTCTGAACATCTCGGACATCTGCTATCTGAAATGCAATATCTTCAGAGAGCCTACCCGGATGCTAAATGGTAATAAGGATTAAGGTCTTAAAGTAAGATCAATAAACTTTCAAAAGCTTTCACATTCTTTAATTTTAGTTGTCAAAGAAATTAAGCATCTTTGGTAACACATTATTTTGAAATCCTTGAACACAATTCAAATAGAAGCTTTAATTTCTTCCATACCGGATCCGGAAATTCCTGTTATCACGATAAAGGAATTGGGTATTCTTAGAAAAGTCGAAATGCAAGGTGATATTTGTGTAGTGACCATTACACCTACTTACACGGGGTGTCCTGCTATGGGAATGATCGAAAGTCAGATCAAAGAAATACTGAGTGCCGAGGGAATCACTAAATTAAAAGTAGAACTCACTTATTCACCGGCATGGACTACAGACTGGATGTCGAATGAGGCCAAAGAAAAACTGCGTAAGTACGGAATTGCTCCTCCTTCACATTCCTCATGCTTCAGCAATTTTTCCAATGTGAAAGTTGCTTGTCCAAGATGCACTTCGCTTAATACAAAACTGATCAGCCGATTCGGATCAACAGCTTGCAAATCACTTTATAAATGTGAAGACTGCAAAGAACCGTTCGATCATTTTAAATGCCACTAATGAAAAGAAAGCTCATACCTGTAATTTTTCTGGGAATCGTGACGATCCTGTTTTTTTACTATGGAGGTTTTGGAACACGACAGGACGAGGAAAAACCCGTTACCCTTGCAGAATTTAATTCGAAAATAAAAGAAAGTAAAAAACCGGTCTTGGTTTATTTCAGTGCAGGATGGTGTACTGTTTGCGGCAAGATGAAACCTGTTATAGCAGAAATTGAAAAAGAATACAGTGAGAAGGTAGAGTTCTTCAAGATTGATGCAGATCGAGACAAAGAAGTGGCAGATGAATTTGAGATCAATTCATTGCCTGTAATCATGCTTTACACACACAATAACCGGGAATGGATCCATATCGGCATCATTGAAAAAAACAGATTGAAAGAGAAGATATTCCCATTCTTCACAAAAGATCAGAATTAATTTCTGTTAAAACCCACACTTTTATTTTTTTACAGGAACGTTTATTCCGATATTTGTAGTCGATATGAAATTCGAGTATAAGATTGGAAAAAGAATAAGCATTGACCTCAAGAACTGGAGTCTGTGGCGAATCATCCGAATGGTTTTCGCCGTCGTGTTCCTGATCGCAGGAATGAAGGAAAAGGACGCTATGCTCATTATCGGAGGTGCTTTTCTTTTTGTTCATGGACTATTAAGTATTTGTGAAAATTGTGCGGTCGGTGACTGCGAAATCCCCAATAAAGAATGAAAACATTTGATGAAATAATAAATTCCGGAAAACCGGTTTTAGTAGATTTTTTTGCTGAATGGTGTGGCCCTTGCAAGACCATGGCACCAATTTTGAAGGATGTGAAATCCAGATTGGGTGAAGAGGCGAATATTATCAAAGTAGATGTGGATAAGAACCAAGAAGCTTCATTAAAATATGGAATTAGAAGTGTTCCTACTTTGATCCTCTTCAAGAATGGAAAAGAAGTTTGGAAGCAATCAGGTGTTGTTCCTGCTGAATCACTGATCCAGGTAATTCGTTCAAATTCCTGAGTCTGTTCAAGACATCATGATGAATGTCATTCAGAGAAAAAGAAAACTTTTGTATTTTGGTTATTCCAAATGGAAGGATCAGAATTACAATTTATTGAAGAACTGAAAGCAACTGCAAGTAATCGTTTGAAGTCCGGCGATGATATTGAGTCGGTTGAGCGTTTTTTATTCTCTAAAGGTGCGAGTGAAGAGCAGACATACGAAATCCTTCGTCCATTCCGAAAAGAACATTACGACGCAAGCAGAAAAGCCGGTACAAAGATCCTGGGAATAGGGGGTTGCTTCATTTTATCCGGTTTTGTCATCACTTGTTTCAATTATCATTCTAATCAGTCCTTTGCATTTGCAATGTATGGTCTAACCTCCATTGGACTCGGTTTGGTTTTCTGGGCTCTCTACAAGATCTTCGGCTAAGCAAATTTGCAATGCAAATTGGGTTCTGATTTCTGACGAATGTCATTTGTACTCTCTTATGATAAACTCATATTTGTGTAAAATTTACTATGCCGGTATATCAGAAACAAGGAAAGATTCCATCAAAAAGACATGTCGTTTTCCGTCAAAAAAGTGGTGAACTTTATCATGAAGAATTATTCGGAACGCAAGGCTTTTCGGGCACTTCTTCTTTAGTGTATCATTTAAACCCTCCTACACTGGTAAAAGAGCTGGGCAAGCCTCATTGGGCAAGACCGGAGGCAGCGATTGAAGACAATTTGAAAGCATTGAGTTTTCAGGGTCTGACTGTGGAACCTGAAAAAGATTATCTCCAAAGCAGAAAGATCTTTTTCTTCAACGATGATATGCTTATTGGAATGATGGCCCCTTCCGCTTCCATGCAGGATTATTTCTTTAAAAATGCAGATTCCGATGAAATGCTTTTTATTCACAAGGGCAGTGGACAATGCAAAACAATGTATGGAACTGTGGATTTTGAATACGGCGATTATGTAATTATTCCCAGAGGAACAGTTTATAAATTGGAATTCGACACGGCTGATAATAAAATACTGTTAGTTGAATCGCATAGCCCGATTCGAACACCTCATCGTTACAGAAATGAATTCGGGCAATTATTGGAGCATTCACCTTTTTGTGAAAGGGATTTCAAACTTCCTTATGATCTTGAAACGAGAGATGAAAAAGGAGAATTCAAGATCATGATCAAGAAGCGTGGACTCATTTATCCATATGTGTACGAAAATCATCCTTTCGATGTGGTAGGTTGGGATGGATACAGTTATCCCTATTCATTTTCCATCTTCAATTTTGAGCCAATCACCGGACGTATTCATATGCCTCCGCCAATTCACCAGCAGTTTGAAGGAAATAATTTTGTGATCTGCTCTTTCGTTCCACGATTATATGATTATCATCCGGATGCAATTCCAGCTCCTTATCATCACAGCAATATTGATGCCGATGAGATCCTCTATTATGTAGATGGTGATTTCATGAGCCGGAATAATATTCAGGCAGGACAATTCACTTTACATCCGGGTGGTATTCCACACGGACCACATCCCGGTGCCATTGAAAGAAGTATTGGAAAAAAGGATACAAAAGAATTGGCCGTAATGATAGATCCTTTCAATCCTGTCAAGATCACGCACGAAGCAATGAAATATGAAGTGAAAGATTATTACAAATCGTGGATGTCACAACCAAACCTAACACATTAATGACTATGGAAACAAAAGATCTAACGAAGGTCAAGAATTTTGACTATAGTGGTAAGAAGATATTTGAAAAAGCACAGGATTTTTTACCCATCAATGGAACAGATTATGTTGAATTGTATGTGGGAAATGCAAAACAAGCTGCTCATTATTACAAGACAGCATTCGGTTTTCAGGAACTGGCTTACGCTGGTTTGGAAACAGGTAGTCGTGATCGTGTTTCTTATGTCTTGATACAAGATAAGATCCGTCTTGTACTAACCAGTCCTTTCGATCCAAACAGTGATATCTCGCATCATATACGCACGCATGGTGATGGTGTAAAGGTGATCGCACTTTGGGTTGATGATGCCAGAAAAGCGTATGAAGAAACTACCAAAAGAGGTGCTAAGTCTTTTTTACAGCCTGAAGTGATCAAAGATAAAGACGGAGAAGTTGTAAGGGCAGGGATACATACCTACGGTGAAACAATTCACATGTTTGTAGAACGCAAGAATTACAATGGGGTCTTTATGCCAGGCTTTGTGAAACTGGAAACAGAATACCGACCCGGACCAACAGGACTGAAGTATGTTGATCATATGGTTGGGAATGTTGAATTGGGAGCAATGAATAAGTGGTCTAAATTCTACGAAGAGGTAATGGGATTTGCAAACCTGATCACTTTTGATGACAAAGATATTTCAACTGAATACACTGCCTTAATGAGTAAGGTGATGACAAATGGAAACGGAAGGATCAAATTCCCGATCAATGAACCCGCTAAAGGAAAAAAGAAATCACAGGTGGAAGAATATCTCGATTTTTATCACGGTCCGGGTTGCCAGCACATAGCAGTGGCAACAGATGATATTGTATTCACTGTATCTGAAATGAGAAAACGAGGAGTAGAGTTCCTTTATGTTCCCGGCACCTACTACGACACAGTTAAAAATCGTGTTGGAATCATTGAAGAAGATATGGAAGTGCTTAAAAAATGGGGAATCATGGTTGACAGAGATGAGGAAGGATATTTGTTGCAGATCTTTACCAAACCGGTTGAAGACAGGCCAACACTCTTTTTCGAGATCATACAAAGAAAAGGAGCCATGTCGTTTGGAAAAGGAAATTTTCAGGCCTTATTTGAAAGTATAGAGGCTGAACAAGCACGAAGAGGAACTTTATAGGATAGTAATTGAGCGAAGAAAAAAATAAATTGGAAAAGGTAAGGATATCAAAGACATTTTCTTTTGACATGGCGCATTCGTTGTATAATCATGACGGAGCTTGCAGGCACATACATGGACATACCTATAAACTGGATATTGTTTTATCCGGGATGCCTATGCAAAGAAAAGGGCATCCAAAAGATGGTATGGTCATGGATTTTAAAGACTTGAAAAACATTGTAAAAAAGGAAGTGATCGGAGTATTTGATCATGCTTTGGTTTTGAATGATCGCTATAAGGAAAAGTACAGTGATTTGCTGGAAGATGATTTTGGCAAGATCCTTTTTGTGCCTTTTCAACCAACTTGCGAGAATCTTCTTTTGGAAATAAAGAACAGGATAAAGAGTGGTTTGAGTTCCGATCTGGAACTTCACTCTGTTCGTCTGCATGAAACGCCCACTTCCTTTGCAGAATGGAATAAATCTGAAAATTAAGATGTACATACAGCAGTTATATACAAATTGTCTTGCCCATGCTGCGTATTACGTGGAATCCGAAGGAGAAGCAATGGTCATTGATCCATTAAGAGATCCAATGCCTTATATCGAATTGGCGAAAGAGAGGAATGCCAAGATTAAATTTGTACTGGAAACACATTTTCATGCAGATTTTGTTTCAGGACACATTGATCTTTCAAACAAAACCGGTGCAGTCATCGTTTTTGGCCCGGATGCTAAACCGGGATACCGTGCCTTGTCTGCATTTGACGGAGAGGAGTTTTCAATTGGAAAGATCAAAGTAAAAGTGCTTCATACTCCAGGTCATACAATAGAATCCAGTTGTTTTCTTCTGATTGATGAGAAGAATAAACCATGTGCAGTTTTTACAGGTGATACTCTTTTTGTTGGGGATGTTGGTAGACCGGATCTGATGAGTGGTAATCTGGATAAAGAAATGTTGGCGGAGATGCTATATGATTCGCTTCGGGGAAAGATCATGACCTTGCCTGACGATGTGATTGTATACCCGGGGCATGGTGCTGGATCTGCCTGTGGTAAAAATATTGGAAAAGAAACGGTGAGTTCCATCGGCGAACAGAAAAAGAATAATTATGCTTTGTCAGATCTGTCAAAGAAAGAATTTGTGAAAGCAGTTACAAGTGGATTGCCTGTTCCACCTCCTTATTTCTTTAAAGACGCCCGAATTAATTTGAACGGTTACGAGGATTATGACAAGGTAATTGCAAGAGGAAACAAAGCTCTTGAAATTAATGATTTCAAAAGAGAATTGAAGAAAGGCGCATTTGTTATCGACACACGAAGTAGTTCTGACTACGCTAATGCTCATATCCCCGATTCTGTGAATATAGGATTGAATGGTCAATTCGCAAATTGGGCTGGAACGGTGATCGATAACGATCTTCCAATTCTTATTGTAGCTGACCCTGGTAAGGAAAAGGAAACGCAAATGCGTCTTGCAAGAATTGGTTTTGATAATATCAGTGGATTCCTGAAAGGAACTATGGAAGATTGGAAAAATGCCCAAGGGGATATTAGTTCCCTGACGATAATAACTTTGGAAGATTGGAAAAAGAATATTAATAGCGATAGGATCACTATCCTGGATGTCAGAAATCACACTGAGAATAGAGAGCTTTCTTTTGAAGGTTCTCTTCATATACCATTGAACGAACTGAAGGCGAATATTAGTAAGATTCCCATCGATCGGCCGGTATTGGTTTGCTGTGCCGGAGGTTATCGTTCTATAATAGGAGCCGGATTACTCAAACGAAATGGATTCAGGAATGTAATGGAACTCAAAGGAGGATTGAATGCATATGCATCCGGCTTTACCCTTCCTTTCAAAATAGCTTCCAGCGCAGCTTGAGCATCTTTAAACCGAACATGATCTTCATCAGAATATAGATTGATGTGTGTCAATCCACTAGATTGTTTTGTGAATTAATTTTGGACTGATGTCAGACAAGCTTAAGGAAGCAGTTTTATGTTATCATTGTGGAGAATCCTGCGATAATGATTCCATTCAATACGAGAATCATAATTTTTGCTGTGAGGGTTGTAAAACAGTTTATACAATTTTGAACAAAGCAGAATTATGCAATTACTATGCTTTGAATGAAAGACCGGGCATAAACAGAAAAAAACCGCAAAGCAGAAAGTTTAAAGCGCTGGATGACGAACAGGTCAAGGCAAAATTCATACAATTCAGTGAAAAGGATCTGAGCAAGGTTACATTCTATATTCCTCAGATGCATTGCAGTTCTTGCATTTGGTTACTGGAAAATCTTCATCAGCTTAACACTGCAGTACTCTATTCAAGGGTGGATTTTTTGAAGAAGGAAGTCAATATCGGATTTAATCATGAGAAGATCTCTTTACGGGAAGTTGCTGAATTGTGCGATACAGTTGGGTATGAACCTCATATCAGTCTGAATGATCTGTCAGCAAAAAAAATCCGTAAGATCAACCGTTCGCAAATATTTAAGATCGGTATTTCAGGTTTTTGTTTCGGTAATATCATGATGCTTAGTTTTCCGGAGTATTTTTCTTCCGGAAAATTGGACAATAGCGAACTGAGTATTTTGTTCAGTCGTTTGAACTTATTGCTTTCACTGCCGGTCTTTTTTTATTGTGCATCAGATTTTTTTATTTCTGCTTACAAAAGTCTCAGACAAAAATTCCTGAACATTGATGCCCCAATTGCATTGGCAGTTCTCATTACATTTGGCAGAAGCATTTTTGAGATCGTTTCCGGTACCGGAGCAGGGTATCTTGACTCAATGAGCGGAATTGTATTCTTTATGTTGGCAGGCAGGTACTTTCAAGATAAGTCGTACGATAATCTAACTTTCAATCGCGATTATACTTCTTATTTTCCTCTTGGAACAACTATAATTGATGAGTCAGGGAATGAAAAAGAAATCCCTCTTTCGAAATTAAAGATCGGACATCGCGTAAAGATCCGTAGCGGAGAGATCATTCCAGCCGATGCCATCCTTTTTCTAGGAGATGCCAGTATTGATTATAGTTTTGTGAGTGGTGAATCGATTCCGGTGGTCAAGCAGATCGGAGAAATCGTTTACGCAGGTGGAAAACAATGTGGTGGTGCATTGGAACTGGAAATTGTGAAGGATGTCTCTCAAAGCTATCTAACCCAATTGTGGAATAACGATGCATTCTCAGAAAAGTCCCAGGAAAAGAAGGTTTCATTTATTCACTCACTTAGTCGGTATTTCACCATTGTGCTTTTTTCTATTGCTGTAGCAGGTGCCATTTACTGGTATTTTCATGATCCTTCCAAGATCATACATGTGATCACTTCCGTTTTGATCGTTGCCTGTCCCTGTGCGCTTCTTCTGTCAGCTACTTTTTCAAACGGAAGTGTTCTTTCCAGGCTGAGGTCGTTTGGCTTTTATGCCAGAAATGCCATTGTACTTGAAAAAGCAGGAGAGATCGATACTGTTATTTTTGACAAAACAGGAACGATCACCATGCAAAAGGAAGCCAAGGTGATCTATGAAGGTGACTTGCTCGATCCTTCTCACATTCGAATGGTCAGATCGCTATTGAGTCAATCTTCTCATCCCTTGAGTCGTGCCGTTGTTTCTGCCCTTCCTGTTTCTCAGGTCATTCCGGTTATGGACTTTAAGGAGATCCCGGGTGCCGGTATTACTGGAAGCGTTAAAGGCAATTTGATCAAAGCCGGTTCATTTGCATTTGTGAATGGTAATGTGGCTCATGAAACGAAAGGCACACAGGTTTATATTTCCGTGAATGGCAGAACAATTGGATCCTTCCGAATAAACTCTATCTACCGTACAGGCTTATCAAAAGTTATTTCTTCATTGAAGAGAATGTTCAAAGTTGAATTACTAAGCGGAGATAATGAATCTGAAAAGTCGTTTCTTACTTCAGAATTGGGTACTGATACCATCATGCACTTCAATAACAGCCCTCAGGATAAACTCAATTATATTCTGTCTCTTCAGAATAAGGGTGAAAAAGTAATGATGATAGGCGATGGCTTGAATGATGCAGGAGCCCTGAAACAATGTGATATTGGAGTGGCCGTGACTGATAATATCAATAATTTTTCTCCTGCATGTGATGTGATCATGGAAGGAAGGAATTTTTCTTTATTGCCGCAATTAATTGAATATTGTGGTAAGACAAAGTTCATTATCATGGGTAGTTTCGTGATCTCAATTGTTTACAACATCATCGGTCTTTATTTTGCATTCTTCGGTTTGCTCGAACCGGTGATTGCAGCTATCCTTATGCCGGTAAGTTCGGTAAGTATTATTTTATACACGAGCATTGCCAGCTCCTTTTACGCTTACAAGCTTAAAAAGCAGATCAACGATCTGAGCAGAACTAAATAAAGCGATATAGTTTGCTTTAATCCCTCAAACATTTATTCAGTTTAATAAGACGATTGGATGATTCGATTTCATAGGTAAAATTCCTAAGAGATTAAAACTGACATTTATCATGAATTTCAGTGAAATTTCTCATCTTTTGTCATCTATTCTCTCCTTAATTTTGGGCTCGGAAATGAGTGTGATCTTTATATTAATTGGTGCCAGTTTAATTGTGGCATTGATCTTTTTGGGGGCCTTTATTTGGTCTGTTCGCTCAGGACAGTATGAAGATGATTATACACCCTCCGTTCGCATGTTATTTGACGAGAATAAAACAGAAAAAAATAAACCGACAAACACAACTAAAAAAAAACCTGATTGAACTATGGAACTTGAAAGATTTAATTACGACAACAAGATCGTTAAATGGTTTACTTATGCTACGCTCCTCTGGGGCATAGTAGGAATGCTGGTAGGTGTACTGGCTGCCCTTCAATTAGTAATGCCGGTATTTAATTTAGAACTTCCCTATACAACATTCGGAAGGGTAAGGCCTGTTCACACGAATGCCGTTATTTTTGCTTTTGTAGGCAATGGGATTTTCATGGGTGTGTATTATTCACTTCAGCGTTTGATGAAGGCGCGCATGTTCAGTGATCTGCTGAGTAAATTGCACTTTTGGCTTTGGCAGTTGATCATTGTTCTTGCAGCTGTCACATTGCTTTTGGGTTTTACCACAGGTAAAGAGTATGCTGAGCTAGAATGGCCGATTGATATTCTTATTACAATTGTATGGGTGATCTTTGGCGTGAATATGTTTGGAACAATCATTAAGAGAAGAGAACGTCATTTGTACGTAGCAGTTTGGTTCTATATCGCCACATTCATTACAGTTGCCATGTTGCATATCGTGAACTCGATCGAGATTCCGGTTTCATTCTGGAAATCTTATTCCTGGTATGCGGGTGTGCAAGATGCTTTGGTGCAATGGTGGTATGGTCATAATGCAGTTGCCTTCTTTTTAACTACACCTTATTTGGGATTGATGTATTATTTCATACCAAAAGCAGCGAACAGGCCGGTTTATTCCTATCGTCTTTCCATCATTCACTTCTGGGCTTTGATCTTCATTTATATATGGGCCGGCCCTCATCACTTGTTGTACACAGCCGTTCCCGATTGGGCACAATCACTTGGTGTCGTATTCTCTGTCATGCTCATTGCACCATCGTGGGGAGGAATGATCAATGGATTGCTTACTTTACGTGGTGCATGGGATAAAGTAAGGGAAGATGTTGTTTTGAAGTTTTTGGTTGTAGCTGTTACTGCTTATGGTATGGCAACTTTCGAAGGACCTTTGCTTTCACTTAAAAGTGTAAATGCGATCAGTCACTTTACAGATTGGACAATTGCTCACGTACACGTGGGAGCTTTGGGATGGAATGGTTTTCTAACCTTCGGGATCATCTACTGGTTGATACCGAAAATGTTCAACACGCGTTTATACTCGAAGAAACTGGCAAACATCCATTTCTGGATAGGAACACTTGGTATTGTTCTCTATGCCGTTCCAATGTATTGGGCTGGTGTAATGCAGAGTTTGATGTGGAAAGAGTTTACCCCAGAAGGACAGTTGAAATGGCAGTTCATGGATACAGTAACAAAGATGATGCCTTTTTATGCTGCACGTGCAGTCGGAGGAACACTCTTTTTAATTGGAGCTATTTTAATGGTATACAATATCATTAAAACTGTAAAATCGGGTTCTTTTCAAGCTGAAGAAGCAGTGGAAGCACCTGCACTTGCAAAAGAGTATCACGCTCACAGCAAAGATCATTGGCATCGCTGGATAGAACGTAAGCCGATTCAATTAATGATCGTCAGTTTGATTGTTGTTGCCATTGGTGGAATCATTGAATTTGTTCCTACATTTTTGGTGGAATCCAACATTCCAACCATATCAAGTGTGAAACCATACACTCCGCTTGAATTGCAAGGTAGAGATATTTACGTCAGAGAAGGTTGTTACACTTGTCACTCTCAAATGGTAAGACCATTCAGAAGTGAGACCTCGCGTTACGGAGAATACTCTAAGGCTGGAGAATTTGTTTATGATCATCCTTTCCAATGGGGAAGTAAACGAACCGGACCGGATCTTGCTCGTATCGGAGGAAAATATACCGATTCATGGCATTACAATCACATGATGGATCCATCATCCATGTCACCTAACTCAATAATGCCATCTTATCCTTGGTTGCTGGACGATAAAGTGGATGTAGCTTCAACAGTTGGTAAAATAAAAGCAATGCAACGTTTAGGCGTGCCTTATGAAGAAGGGTATGATAAGAGGGCGGCTGCAGATATGGAGAAGCAGGCGAATGCGATAGCTGCAAATTTGAAAAAGGACGGAATCGAGACAATGCCTGACAAGGAGATCGTTGCTTTGATCGCCTACTTGCAACGTTTAGGAAAAGATATAAAAGGAGCAGACAAGACTAACTAAAAAAACAGGAAATCATGAAATTCATAAATTATCTAGAATCAATAACAGGTGTGGGAATTTACCCATTGGTCTCTTTGATCATATTCTTCACTTTCTTTCTTGCGGTGGGCGTTTATGTGGTGAAAGGCAGAAAGGAATATTTTAATTATTTGAAAAATTTACCAATTAACCAGAACCAGGATCAATTATGAAAACAAACTTCATCTCAAAATCAGTTATAGCTTCTGTATTGTTTCTATCTCCGCATCTAAGTCATGCTGCAGGGCAGATCTTGACCGGAGAAACGGTTTTTTCTAATCTTACCTTTAACATTCTTTTAGGAGCGATTATTTTCCTGCTTTTCGTCATTATAGGAATTACAAGGGCATTGAAAGGAGTGAGCAATTCAGAATTATTCAACAAGTCAGTGAATGCAGGTGGTTCCTCAAAAACATTGGGCATTGTATTCTTGTTTTTTCTTAGCCAGCAAATGTCGGCCGGAAACGGAACAAATGACAAGTGGACTGTTGCTGGACTCGATATGTGGATCTTTCTCTTCATGATGTCAGTGATCTTAGTTGAAGGAATCATTATTGCCACACTTCTCTACACCTTGAACAGTTTAGTGAAATCGGAGGAAGGTTCAATTGCGCAACGTGTAGCGAAAAAGGATAAGAATATCCTGGAATTGATAAATGCATCTGTTGAGATCGAAAGAGAAGGGGAGATCATGATGGATCACGATTATGATGGAATCAAGGAATTGGACAATAATCTTCCTCCTTGGTGGAAATATGGATTTTACCTGACCATTGTGGTGGCATTCATTTATCTGATACACTTTCATATTGCGAAAACAGGAGATCTTCAGTTGACTGAATATCAAAAAGAGATTGATCAGGCAAAGATGGAAGTTGAAGCGTATATGAAAGAATCTTCCGGAAATATTGATGAAACGAATGTGAAACTGCTTACAGGTGCTGGTGTGGATGCTGGTAAATCAATTTTTCAGGCCAATTGCGCAGCATGTCACGGTAAACTCGGCGAGGGTGGAGTTGGTCCGAATTTAACGGATGACTACTGGATGCACGAGGGAAGTTTTGTTGGAATCTTTAAGTCGATCAAATATGGCTGGCCTGATAAAGGAATGAAATCATGGAAAGAAGATTTTTCTCCATTACAAATTGCTCAGCTGAGTTCATTCTTAAAATCGATCATCGGATCAAATCCACCAAATGGTAAAGCCCAGCAAGGAGAATTATACAAAGAAAATGCCGCTGTTACAGATTCCACAGCAGTTATCAAAGATTCATTGCGAGTGAATATCAAAGCTGACAGCAGCAAAGTCACTGAAGGAGTAAAGCAATGAAATCCGACTCTGATATAAATGAAAAAGAGGATAAAAGTTTCAGAGATTCAATAGCAACCATCAATAAGGAAGGAAAGCGTGAATGGATCTTTCCTCTGAAACCGAAGGGAAAGTATTATCGTCTGCGCACCTATTTCTCGTACTTTTTTCTACTGCTTCTTTTTACTGTTCCCTTTTTAAAAATGAACGGGGAGCCTTTGTTCCTGGTCAATATCCTTGAACGGAAATTCATTCTCTTTGGTATGATCTTCTGGCCTCAGGATTTTTTCATCTTTGGAGTAGGAATGCTTATTTTCATTGTATTCATTGCTTTATTCACAGTTATTTTCGGAAGGGTGTTTTGTGGCTGGGCTTGTCCACAGACGATCTTTATGGAGATGGTATTTCGTAAAATTGAATATTGGATAGAAGGAGATGCGGCCCATCAGCGAGTTTTGGCAAAGGAACCATGGAATTCAACTAAGATAAGAAAGAGGGTCACAAAATGGATCCTGTTCTTTCTGATCTCTTTTCTTATCGCCAATACTTTTCTTTCCTACATACTCGGTTCAGATCAAGTGATTAAAATGGCTACCGAACCAATTGCATCGCACAAGGGAACTTTTATTGCCTTAATGGTGTTCACCAGCATTTTTTACTTCGTCTATATTTGGTTTCGTGAACAGGTTTGTTTGATCGTGTGTCCTTATGGTCGTATGCAGGGAGTGTTGCTCGACAAAGAGTCAATTGTTGTTGCTTATGATTATAAGAGGGGAGAACCTCGGCATAAATTTGTCAAGAACGATGTTGAGAAGGGTCATTGTATAGATTGCGAATTATGCGTGAAGGTTTGTCCGACCGGAATTGATATCAGAAACGGAACACAACTGGAATGTACTAATTGTACTGCATGTATTGATGCATGCGATACGATAATGGAGAAAGTGAATTACCCGAAAGGTTTGATACGATTTGATTCGGAGAACGGGATCAGCCAAAAGAAGAAACTTACTTTCAATACAAGAATGAAAGCGTATAGCGCAGTACTTCTGGTCTTAATAGGTCTGGAAGTGACTTTGCTGGCAACGCGTTCAGATTACGATGCAACCATCTTGCGCGCAAAGGGTATGCTTTATCAAGAGCAACCGGATGATAAGGTGAGTAATTTGTTCAGTATTAAATTGGTCAATAAAACACATGATAATTTGCCTGTGGTAATGAAGGTGGAGAATATGGAAGGAGAGATCAAGTTGGTTGGTAAAGAGCTTTCCTTAAAAGGTGAATCAGTTTCAGAAGGCACTTTTTTCATCATTCTCAGGAAGAAATTGATCAAAGAAAGAAAGACAGAACTGAAAATAGGATTGTATTCAAATAACAAAAAGATAAAAACAGTAAAGACGAATTTTCTGGGCCCCGTAAATTCAAACTAAAAATAATAAATTATGAGCTGGTCATATAAAATAGCAATACTTTATTCCGGATTCGCCGGATTGATCCTTACACTGGTAATAATCAGTAGCAATAATAAAGAAGAATTGGTTTCTAAGGATTATTATGCTAAGGAATTAGCATATCAGGATCATATCAATGCAGTCATGAACGAGAAAGTATTAAGTGAAAGCCTCTCTTATCATGTGGAGGAAAAAAGCATACGATTGATCTTGCCTTCAGAAATGAAGAATACTTCTGTATCAGGTCAGATCAATTTTTATTGCCCGTCTTCTTCAGCAAAGGACAAAAAATTGAGTATGAAATTCAACGAAGAAGGAATTCAGATCATTGAAAAAAATGAGTTGCAAAAGGGTATTTATAAAATGGAATTAACCTGGAACGCGAACGGTAAAACATTCTATAAGGAAGCGGTCATTAATATATAATGTGGGTTCTTATCATATCTGCTCTGTCAATCGGCTTTCTCGGAAGCTTTCATTGCGTGGCCATGTGTGGACCCATTGCTTTGGCCTTGCCTATACATGAGGGTTCCGGCACACGTAAGATCCTTTTCTTATTGATCTACCACTTCGGACGAATATCAGTTTATTCATTACTTGGTGCAATATTGGCAATAGCAGGCAAGAGCTTTGCTTTGATCGGTCTGCAACAAATTGTTTCTGTTACGATCGGTGTTCTTGTGCTATTATTTCTTTTTTTTCCAAGTTCATGGCTCTCAAAATACAGTATAACAAGACCTCTCTCTAATCTTTATTTGAAACTTCAGGGTTCATTTTCTTATCTCTTCAAACAAAAGAATCCTGGCGCTATGTTTCTGATGGGCGCCTTGAATGGACTCTTGCCTTGTGGTTTAGTGTATTTAGCCTTAGCAGGTGCGCTTGCTTCCAGTGGCGTTGCAGAGGGCGCCATCTTTATGGCGTTTTTTGGTTCTGCAACGCTTCCTGTCATGCTTGCTCTGTCTTTCTTTAAAAATAAGATTAGTCTCGGTATGCGCAGTAAAATGCAAAGAGTTACGCCGTATCTTGTCTCGATTATGGCCGTATTAATGATCTTAAGAGGATTGAATCTGGGTATACCTTATGTTAGTCCTGAGTATCATTCCGAAAAAGAAGAATTAAGCTGTTGTGAGCCGGAAACGAAGGGAAAAGCATGTTGTGCAAAGGGTGAAAAAGAAGTAATGTCCTGTTGTAAAAAGGAAAAATAGGCTTCTAAATTCTAAAGCGAAGCCCGTCTAAATGGATGCTGAAAGTCATTTTTAGATCTCCTAATCTTCTTAAATTTGTACTGTAAAACAAGGGTGCACTAAGCCCATTTATTTTTATTTCAAAGACCAATGGATCTGATAAAGAAGTATAACATTGCTGCTCCTCGATACACCAGTTATCCAACTGTTCCATATTGGGATAATAATGTGACGGAACAGAACTGGAGAGATCAGGTGCGTTCTTCTTTTATCAAATACAATAAAGAGGGTATCAGTCTTTATATTCACCTTCCCTATTGTGAAAGTCTTTGTACTTATTGCGCATGCAACACAAGAATAACAGTAAATCATAAAGTAGAGGAGCCTTACATTAACGCTCTGTTGAAAGAATGGAACATGTATCTTTCCTTATTCTCGGAACGGCCATTACTGAAAGAAATTCATTTAGGAGGTGGAACCCCAACTTTTTTCTCCCCCGAAAATTTAAAAAAACTTATTCAAGGAATTCTTCAAACAGTAACTGTACATGAAGGTCATGATTTCAGTTTTGAGGGACATCCTGCAAATACAACCTACGAACACCTCGCTACCTTATATCATTTAGGATTCAGAAGAGTGAGTTTTGGCGTGCAGGATTTTGATGAGAAGATACAGGATGCGATTAATCGCTATCAGAGTGTGGAACAGGTAAGGAAAAGCATCGATATGGCGAGAGAAGTTGGTTTTCGTTCCATTAATTTGGATCTGGTGTACGGGTTGCCATTTCAGACGGCCGAAAGTATTGCAGAGACCATCGACAAGGTGATAGAATTATTGCCGGAGAGAATTGCGTTTTATAGTTATGCACATGTGCCTTGGTTAAAACCGGGACAGAGAAAATATTCCGAAAAAGATCTTCCGGCGGATGAGGTAAAAAGAAAATTATACGAAACTGGACGAGAGAAATTCTTAAATGCAGGCTATACGGATATTGGCATGGATCATTTTGCCTTACCGAAAGATGAATTATTTTCAGCTTATGAAAATGGAACACTTCATCGTAATTTCATGGGTTATACAGACAGGGCCACCAAACTTCTCATTGGTTTGGGTTGTTCTGCTATCAGCGATTGCTGGGATGCATTTGGGCAGAATGTAAAAGTGGTGGAGGAATACATTGAATTGCTAGAGCAGAACAAGTTACCTGTTTTCAAGGGACATTTATTGACAGAAGAAGACCTCAGGATCAGAAAAGTGATATTGGATCTAATGTGCAGGCACAAGGCTAAAACACCAATAAGCGAAAACTTGATACAAAAGCTCGAAGAGCCATTGAAAGACGGATTGATCACAGTAGATAAAGAAGAAGTCAATATCACAGAAAGTGGTAGAGCTTTTGCGCGAAACATTTGTCTGGCTTTTGATGAAAGGTATTGGGCTGCACAACCAACCAAACAGGTATTTAGCACTACGGCTTAGTACTCATCTAGTTCTTCTGACCCTTTTAGAATATTAGCTAATACTTTCGCTACGCAGGATTTTCGCTACGCAGGATTTCTAATCCTGCGTAAAAAACAAACATTTGAATTTCTAATTCATCTTGTGTTGTTTGATCACAGATCCATTATTTTCGCATTCCCCAAGGATTGCAAATCCTCTAGAGCGAGAAACAGGTAAACAAGTTCAGCTTGCTCCAAAATGCAAAAAACCCACCCTCTTTCGGAGGATGGGTTTTGCTTTCTCTCGTAATCCCTGCCTGCAATAGGCAGGCCGCTGGGATTAACTACGTTGATCCCGGTGGGCATGTCAATGGTCTAAGTTCAAAACCCTTTGCTTTGCAAAGAGTTTTTTGTTTTCTCTTTCGCTAAGGAAAGCTCGCTTTCCACGCTATAGATAAAAGAAAAAACCCACCTCGCTTGCGCGAAGTGGGTTTTGAACTCTCAGTGATCCCTGCCTGCAATAGGCAGGCCGATGGGATTAACTTCGTTGATCCCAGGTTCACTCAGAGACGCGAAAGCAAACCCCCTCGCTACGCTCGGAATTTTTTGCATTTATGTCGCTCGCCCGAACAAGTTCGGCTTGCTCCAAAATGCAAAAAACCCACCCTCTTTCAGAGGATGGGTTTTGCTTTCTCCCGTGATCCCGCTGGGATTCGAACCCAGGACCCTTACATTAAAAGTGTAATGCTCTACCTGCTGAGCTACGGAATCAATCCATTCAATTTATAAAAACTGAATAAAAATGATTGACGCGAAACGGCCAATTAAATAACCATTTACACTTTATCATAAGAATCGTCTCTCGTAAGAAACATTTCGTATGCGGACATCATTAAAAGAGCGTTTTCCAATTAAGGAGTGCAAATATAAGAGCATTTTACACTCCCACAAAAATATTTTTAACATTTAAATGAGCTTTTTTTACCCATATTTTCAAACATTTTTTACTTTAGTACTGTGCCCTTCCTCCCTGAAATAAAACTATTGAAAGGTTTCTGCAACATTACCTTCGGAGAAACACCTGATTCTATTCGGAAAACCTTCGGTGAGCCGGAAGAGATCCAGGACCTGAATGATGAGATCCTCAATACTTCATCGAGGGTGTTTCACTATTGGGATCTGGGTTTTTCACTCTTTTTTGATATGCATAAGAATCAAACATTTTGCAGTGCAGAGATCGATAATAAGGAAACTTTACTGATGGGGGAGCCGATCTTTAAATTGAATGAGAAGGAATTAACCGAATTCATGAAAAAGCTTGGTTTTTCATTAAGTGATAAGGAAACTCATGAATGGGGGGAAAAACGTCTCAGTTTTGATGAGGCTGGTTTGGATTGCTATTTTCAGAATAATAAAATGGTCTCCGTGAATTTCGGAATCACGGAAAATGGCGATAATTACTACTATTTTCCCAATTGAATCTAATAGAATTGCCTAAACATCCCGAGTTTAATTTTAATTATCTTTGTAAAAAATAAACACCATGGCTGGAACAGAATTATTCGGAGACGAAGAACGTAAAGAGATCAACGATGTAATGCAAACCGGAATCTTATTCCGTTATGGACACGATGCGCAAAGAAATGGGCATTGGAAAGCTAAAGATTTTGAAGCTGAAGTTCGCAAGATAACAGGAGCTAAGTTCGCCCATGCCATGAGCAGTGGCTCTACAGCTATTGCAACTGCACTCGCAGCCAGTGGTATAGGAACCGGAGATGAGGTGATCGTTCCTCCATTTACTTTTATCGCTAGCATAGAAGCTGTTTTATTCGTAGGTGCAATTCCTGTTTTTGCAGAGATCGATGAAACGCTATGTCTGAGTGCAGAAGGAATTGAAAAGGCCATCACTCCAAAGACCAAAGGTGTTTGTTTGGTACACATGTGTGGTGGTAACGCCAATATGGATGCTATCATGGCTGTTGTCAAAAAGCACAATCTTATCTTAGTGGAGGACGCCGGACAGGCATTTGCCTCTTCTTACAAGGGAACATATACCGGTTTATTCGGAAAAGCAGGATCCTATTCCTTCGATTTTTTCAAGATCGCTACTGCCGGTGAAGGTGGTGTGTTGGTTACCAACGATGAAGAAACCTATAAGAAAGCGGATGTTTACAGCGATCATGGCCATAATCACGTAGGTGCAAAAAGGGGAATGGAAGATCATCCTTATCTCGGATTCAATTACAGAATATCCGAATTGCACGCGGCAATTGGTCTGGTGCAGACGAGAAGAGTGCCTGCTATTAAAGAAAGGAACAAGTACAATAAAAAGTTCATGCAGGATCTGCTTTCTGTCAATCCTAATATTTCTTTCGCAATTCCGGGTGATCCATCTGGAGATTCTTGTACCCATCTGAATATTCTTTTACCGGATACCGAAGCAGCAAAGCGTACTGTGGATGAATTTAATAAGGCCGGTGTTGCAGGATTTGATTATTGGTTCCTGAATATGTATCATTTCATCAATCAGTGGGATCACCTGAAGAAACTTAAAACGGTATCTAAATTGCCGGTTGAGGTGCTGGGCAAATCGCAAGATTACAATGCCATGCAATTACCGAAAACACAAGCCATCATTGGAAGATTGATCTCATTTGGTGTGAAAGTATCTTGGACAGAAGAACAGATGCGTGAACTGGCTTCCGGAATTCTTGCTTGTGTGAACAAGGCAACACAAAGCGTAAAGGCCTGATTTCAATGAACACCTTCGGTGTATTGGAATTCATCTCAAAATACAGAAAGATTTTTTTTTCCTCTCTTGAGAAAAAAGGACTTGTCGTTTCCTTTACAGATGAATTGTATCATTTTTCAGCAGACGAAAAGAGAATAAGTTTGGATATTCCCGAAGATATTCTCATTACCTCACATGAAAAGATCATAGCCATCATTCTATCTAAATTGAATCTGAACAAAAGGGTGTTTGCTCGTTCCTGCGAGATCAATAGGGTCGATAAAAAGAGAGCAACTGATTTTTTAAATACCTATCACCTCCTTGGGGATGCTGCAGCTGCCACCCATTTAGGCTTGTTTTATAAAAAAGAATTACTCGCTCTTGCTTCCTTTTCCAAAGGCAGAAAGATGAACCGGCTTTCTGCTGATCTGCGTTCCTTTGAATTGATTCGTTTTTGTACTGTGAGTGGTATCACCGTAACAGGGGGACTGAGCCGATTGCTCAATTATTTTTGCAAGGAGAAGCGAGCGGGGGACATCATGACTTACATCGATAAACAGTTTTCCAATGGGGAAGCGTATAAAAAAGCCGGATTCAAGATCATAAGCGAAACAGGGGAATTGCAATATTTCATTCATAAGAAGGATCATAGAAGAAGATTGCGTTTACAAGAGAATGCTTCTCCTGAAGATTATTACAAAGTGAATGGACCCGGTAACATCAAAATGATCTATACCTGCAATGAGTGACTTTAATTGCATACTTGTTCTCGGTCCAACAGCAAGCGGAAAAACAAAACTTGCCTGTCGTATTGCCTATGAATTGAATGGAGAGATCATTAGTGCCGATTCACGACAAGTGTACAAAGAATTGACCATAGGAACAGGTAAAGATCTTTTTGAATATTTGGTGAATGGAAAAAAGATAGACCATCATCTGATCGATATATGTGAGCCGGAACGACAATATTTTCTTCATGAGTATATGCGTGATAGCAAAGCTGCTTTTTTGAATATAAAGGAAAGAGGAAAATTGCCGGTCATCTGTGGGGGAAGTGGCTTGTATCTCGATTCTTACAGAAAAGATTTTTCTTTGACGCAGATTCCCGAATCTCCTGATCTACGTGCTTCGCTGGAGCACTTACCACTCGAGGAGTTGACTCTTATGCTAATGGAAAAGAAGAGAAAAGAATTGGAACATGTAGATCTCAATTCCCGGAAACGTGTTATTCGCGCTTTGGAGATAAGTGCTTTTCTCGAAGTAAATCAGTTCGATTTCGACAAAAAAGTACTTCCATACAGGCCGTATTATGTTGGCATCAGATCCGAAGCGAGTAAACGAAGATTGCTTATAGAAAAGCGACTCGGAGAAAGAATTGCGCAAGGCATGATTGAGGAGGTCGAGCAACTGCTGAATAAAGGAATGACACATGATCGTCTCCGCTTTTTGGGCCTTGAATACAAATTCATTTCTTATTATCTCCAGGATAAAATGGATATGGATGAAATGAAGGAAAAACTTTTAACGGCCATTCTGCAATTCTCGAAGAGGCAAATGACCTGGTTCAGAAGAATGGAGAAAGAGGGCGTGAACATTCATTGGATCGAATTGGATTCCGCCGAAGAATTCATGAAAGATCTAAAAACGATCTTTACGGAGTAGCATCCTCATCATCTACCACAAGTGTTTTGATTTCATCCATGCTAAATGTGTTTTTTGATAGATCTATCCTTGTTGTCCTCGTTTCCGTTTCTACTCCCGGAACATCAATATCGTCTGATACGTTGATGCCGTTCATCTGAAAACTTCCTTCTTTTGTGATCGTACACCAAAGATCAGTTTTACCCGTTGCGGGTGGATCTCCTGCACCTGAACTTTCAGCAATTAAAAAGCTTGAATTCTTTCCGGATTCATTGACATAAGTTGCAACAAGAATTTTTCCAGAGAAGTAAGGACAAGCCTCATAGCTGCTATATTCAATCCCCCATAAGAACACATTCGTTCCTGTTGGAAGCGTTAAGTAGCCAATCTTGAAGGCAATAGAGGATTTGGTCATCCCGATATCGATCTTTTTAAGGTATTCCTCAAAAGCACCGTTTTCCTTCAATGAGTCGATCTCACAGAATTCATTGATCATGGAATGCAATCCTGTTTTAAAAAGAGTGTCAGGAAAGTACGACTTTAAATTCCTGATCTGATAATAATGCACCTTATCAGATGTGTCAACTTGCAAAATGTAAGTGCTGTCTATCTTCAAAGGCAATTCCAGTTTCTTGAAATCCTTTAGGTCAAAGCATGCACTGCTGAAAACCGTATCTATTGAAACTTGTGTAGAATCAGCCCTATTTTTATTAGACTCTTTTCCTGATTCGCTGCAGGCTATTAAAGCGAGTAATGATAAAATGAGGGTAGTGTATCTCATGGCCAATTAAGTTCTTTAGATCGAAGATAAGGGAAAATGAAGGGCAAAAAAAATCCCCTCACAAACAGGAGGGGATTTTTAAAATGTTAGAATTAATTACTTGATCAAACTTACATGTCCAACATATTCTTTTTTACCTTGTCCGTTATCACCACTTACTTTTACTTTGTAAACGTAAACTCCAACTTCTCCACTCTGGTTGTTTACACGGCCATCCCATCCTTTGGTAAGCTCTTTTGAAGAGTACACTATATTACCCCATCTGTCGTAAATTTCCATTGAGTAACCTTCTTTGCTTAGTCCAACTCCCTTTACATTGAATACATCATTCAGGTTATCTCCGTTTGGAGTGAATGTGTTTGGAATATACACACTGAATTCATCTCTCACTTCAATTACTTTGTATAATGTGTCAGAACATCCCTTATCAGTTGTTGAGATCAATAACACAGGGTATTTCCCTACATGATCCAGGATCCTTGTTGGATTTTTCATAGAAGAAGAATCATAACCTGAAACTCCATTGGTTCCTTGAAATTCCCACTCGTATTTCACAACAGGACCATACTGGTGTGCAGGGTAAAAGGTTACATTGTTCTCAGTAGTTGTTACAGGATCCGGATTCCAGTTAAGTTCTGTATGAGGTAGTGGATTCACTACAATTGGTGTTTCGATCTCGTAAGTTGAAGTACATCCATTAATACCTTTTGTTTTTACTTTCAGGTTATAAGTACCAGGAGTTGTAAAGCAATAATCAAAATCATCACCCTGGAATACTTCACCGTTACCAAGATCATAGGTAATAGATTGTGCAAGTCCCTGAACTTTACTGTTCAATTTCATGCAAAGGGGCTCACATCCTTCTGTTTTCGTAAGTGAAAGATCAGGCTGAGGTCCTTTTTTCACTTCCACAGTGAATGAGCTTGCAATGGTATAGAAAGGACAAGCAATATCATATCCTGTTAAGTTGTAGATAGTGGTTCCTTTTGGATGACCATACTGAACACTTCCTGTAGGAGACCCTAACCATTGTTGCGGATTCCAAGTGAAAGCATAATTCTGACTTCCACCACTAGCACCTGCGAAAAGTTTCACGCTGTCACCATCACAAATACTCACATTTCCTGGAGTTGCAGTGAAAGAGATTGGAGATAATACATCGATCTTATGAACTGCTGAAGTTAAGCAAGGTCCAAGATTAACCGACAAAGTATATGTTCCTGCCTGGTTAGCCTGAATGTTTGGCAATACCAGCACTTGATTTGTATTGGTATATCCGTTCACGCCGGCCCATGTGTAACTAGTAGCTCCTGCAGGACCACTTAAGCTGTAAGTAGTGTTGAAACAAACTTGTTTGTAAGGCTCAATAGAGAAAGGTAATGATGGATTGATCGTTACTTGTGTAGTGTTTGAATTGAAACAAATCAATGCCCCGTTTGTGAAAGCAGTGGTTACTGTATAAACACCGGATGCAGATACGGGAGGATTTCCTAACATCGGATTCGGGATGTTTGATGTGTAAGAGTTAGGTCCTGTCCAGCTGTAACTGATAGCGCCTGGTGCGCTTGATGTTAAAGATACGTTGGCCGGGTGACAAACAACAGCTGGTGTTCCTACATTGATGTTTGGAACAGGTACTACATTGATCTGTCCGAAAGTACTCACATTACAACTTACGTTTCCAATTGCCCACATGGCTGAAACATTGTAAACACCGGTATTTGCAGGAACGATATTGGTGATCGTTGTGCCTGTTCCATTAGAAGTAAATCCGTTTGGTCCACTCCAGCTGTAAGAAATAGGAGCAGGATTTGCAGTTACAGATATAACGGCTGTTTGTTTTTCGCAGATGTTCGCCGGTAAATTAAGTGTTAAAGGTGATGTTGCAACAACAGAGACATTTGAAACGGCTGTGCTGTTACAAACTAAGGTTGTGTTTGAAGCGGTAAAGGCAGCAGTAACAGTATAGTTACCTGAATTGACAGGTAAAGCCGGAGTGATCGCCGGAGGATTTTGCACGTTTGAAGTGAAGTTTACAGGAGCAGGGCCATTCCAGGTAAATGAAGAAGCTCCAACTACGCCGGCAGTTAATGTTAGTGCAGTACCTTGACAAACCGTAGGGTTTCCAACGGCAATAGAGTTCGTATTAACAACAACTACTGAAGTTGTTCCTACATTACTACAAGTTCCATTACTGAATACACTTGTTACTGTTACGTTGTAAACACCGGTTAAGGTAGGTTGCGCGTTTACAACTTGTGGATTTTGAAATGCTGAAGTGTAACTGTTTGGTCCTACCCAATTGTAAAGTACAGGATTTCCAGCTGAAGGGTTACAAGTTAAATTCAATACAGATCCTCTGCAAATAGGTCCGTTACTTCCAAGTGTTACGGTTGGAGTAGGATTTACTTTAATTTCAAATGTCATTGTTCCCTGGCAAGAAGCAGAGTTTGTTCCGGCAACAGTATAAATTGTGTTGGCAGTTGGAGAAACAACGGCAGTATTTGAAACAATTCCACCCGGATTGATTGTGTAAGTACCACCGATACCTGCACCACCTCCTGTGATCGTTGCGGATTGCCCACTGCATATTGCAGAAGAACTGGCAGCTACAGTGATCGTAGGTTGTTGACAGCAAATTGCTAACCAGCTAAGCATGTTAGCACGAAGGTTACCGGCACTTGGCTGAGGATTGTGAAAACTGGTATTCGTCATACTTCCGAATAAACACATACCTGCACCCCAAGGTTTAGAAGCTAAAATAACATTTCCGTTTGTTGGCTGTTGCGCTCCGTTCCATGTGGTCCAAGCCTGAACAGTGTTACAAATGATGGGCGTGATACCAGGTCCTGTTATATAACCATGGCAATAAAAATTATCTTGATGAACTGTTGCTGTGATAGGCGCCGGCCCTAAATAAATAGCATGAGGGGGAATTGTTTGTGCGTATCCGGGACCTGAATAAGGACCACCACCACCGTTACCGATATTGGAATAGTTCAATGTTACGCCACCAAAACCGTAATTCATGTTGGCTCCGGTATTAGGACCCGCATTTAAAAATAAACGACCACCAGCGAATACCCAAGCTTGAATAGCCGGTAAGTTAGCAACCAGAAAGTTATTCATCGAAGCAGCAGCCATCGAACCACCATCACAGTAGATCAGACAAACTGAAGGCTGCAACAAAGCGTTCACGTTTATGGTCTGGAAAAATCCCTGAGTCCAATTTCCGGCACCAAATGCAAGGTTCATGTTCTGAACATTGGATTGTGATCCCCAAGGTTGACTTTGCTGGTCAGTTAAGTAGTATTTAACCTGTTGGGCTTTTAAACCAAATCCGGCTAAAGCCAGGATAAATATTAATGCTAATTTTTTCATTTCTAAATACATTTTGTCCTTTACAAATTTATCGATCTAATTCTTTTAACCGAAACTTTTACATAAGGTAGAAGGCCCGTTTAATCAGTTTTTAGACCATTTCACCCAAATTCGTCAAAGAAGGGGGCTGTTTTTGTTAAAATTCCGGATAAAATGAATGGTTCTGAAGTCTAATTACAATAAGTAGGCATGTGCCACCAACTGCTTACTTTTTTTTGTATTTGATCATAAAGTGTAAGCCAATACTTTCTTCTCTCTTCATGGCATGTTTGATGATTAGATACCCCACACAGATAAGATTTCTTAACTCACAAAGTTTGCGCGTGAGAATCTTTTCATCAAACAACTTTTCATTTTCCTGATAGATGATCTCCAGTCGGTCGAAAGCCCTTTTCAATCTTAATTCACTTCTTACAATGCCAACATAATTTGACATGATCTGCTGTACTTCTTTCTGCGATTGCGTGATCAGGATCATTTCTTCTGTCTGCTCAGTTCCTTCAGCATTCCAGTCGGGAATTCCATCCTGAAATTCAATCGTATTCAATTCTACTGTGCTTTTTTCATATGCTCGATGTGCAAACACAACCGCTTCCAGCAGCGAATTGCTGGCTAATCTGTTGGCGCCATGAAGGCCGGTGCAGGCGCATTCGCCAATGGCAAATAAATTTTCTATTGAACTCTTTCCATTCTTGTCGGTCAGTATTCCGCCACACATGTAATGTTGAGCGGGAATTACAGGTATCATTTTCATGAATGGATCGATACCGAGAGACACGCATTTATTGAATATGTTGGGAAAGTGATCGATAAATCCTTTTCGGTCAAGATGCCTGCAATCGAGATAGACAAATTCATCTCCACGTGTCTTCATTTCATTGTCAATTGCACGGGCAACAATATCACGCGGAGCCAAAGACCCTCGCGAATCATATTTCTGCATGAATTCTTTTCCGTCCTGTGTTTTGAGTACGCCTCCGAATCCACGTATAGCCTCAGTGATCAAAAAACTCGGATGTTCACCTGGATTATAAAGTGATGTAGGATGGAACTGAACAAACTCCATGTCCTTCACCTTTCCTTTAGCCCTGTAAACCATGGCAACTCCGTCACCGGTAGCAATAACCGGATTCGTTGTTGTCGTATAAACATGTCCTGCTCCTCCCGTTGCCATGACAGTTATTTTAGAAAGGATTGTCTCAATTGCTCTATTCTTTGTATTCAGTACATATGCGCCAAAACACTTTATTCCCGGTGTTCTGGAATTAACAACGGCGCCCAAATGGTGTTGCGTTAATATATCAATGGCGAAATAATGATTCTGGATACTGATGTTCCTCTCTGATCTCACCATCTTTAGTAGCGCCCTTTCTATTTCTGTTCCTGTTGCATCTTTGTAATGAAGTATTCTGTTCTCACTGTGTCCACCTTCTTTGGCAAGATCATAGTCACCATTATTCTTTTTATCAAAATTGGCACCAATTTCGATCAATTCTCTTACTCTTTCTTTACTGTCTGAGATCACCATTCTTACGATCTGCTCATCACAGACGCCTGATCCGGCGATCAGTGTATCCTGAACATGTTTTTCAATACTGTCTGCATTATCCCATACAGCAGCAATTCCACCTTGGGCATATTTGGTATTGCTTTCATCTTCATTCCCCTTAGTAATGAGAATGACTCTCCCGTGTTTAGCTGCTTTTAAAGCAAAACTCAAGCCGGCAATACCTGATCCAATAATTAGATAATCTGTTTTCAGCTGCATTGAGCGCAAAGGTACTCAGATTATTTAATTTAATTCCGTATAAAAAAGAAAGGCATGCTCTGTGAATAGTTTGTATTTTTGTCGTGTTATGGACATGAGCGAAATACCTTTTATCATATACGCGGAGGCTACACCCAATCCTGCAAGCTTGAAATTTGTCGCCAATAAATTATTATTGGTGAGCGGGGCATCTGCCGATTATGAAAATTCTACTGAGGCAAAAGATGCGCCCCTTGCGCTGGCTTTATTTAATTTTCCGTTTGTGAAACGGGTTCTTATTTCATCCAATTATGTTTCGATATTAAAAAGCGACAATGTGCTTTGGGAAGAAGTGATGGATGAACTAAGAACTTTCATCACCCAATACCTGAATAAAGGAAACAGCATCATTGATAAATTGCCGCAAAAGCAGGTTGCGAAAGATTCAAGCTTCAAGGAAACAGTTGAGGTGAATACTTATCATGCGGTTCCACAGAATGATGCGGAAATTAAAATTGTAGAGATCCTTGAAAAATATATTCGGCCGGCTGTAGAGCAAGATGGTGGTTTGATCACATTTAAAGAACTGAAAGATGGAGTGGTTACCGTTCAAATGCGTGGAAGTTGCAGTGGTTGCCCAAGCAGCACGATGACATTGAAATCAGGAATTGAAGCGCTTATGAAGAGATTGCTTCCTGATGTTGTGACTGAAGTGGTAAGTGAATCAATCTGATAATGGTCAGAAATAAAAAAACCGATTATGAGCACAAAAAAAATACGACCAAGTTTTGAAGAGATCTACATGGATCTTGCATCTAAACTCGCTGTTCGTTCGCACTGTGTTAAGGCAAGTGTAGGCGCTGTGCTTACAAAAGACACGCGCATCATTTCTCTCGGATACAATGGACCACCTGCCGGTACACATAATTGTGATGAAGAATGGCCTGAAACAGGATGTCCACGCGACAGCAAAGGAAGTTGCTCATTAGCTTTACACGCAGAGCAGAATGCGATCCTCTATGCAGCAAGAAACAATGTGAGTATGGAAGGTGCAACACTCTATGTTACCCTATCTCCCTGCATTGCCTGTGCGCGAGTTATTTATTCAACAGGAATAAAAAAAGTATTTTACAAAGATAGTTATGCTGCCTTCAAGGGACTGGCAAGTGATGAAGGTGTTGATTTTTTGCGCAGATTTGGTGTTGAAGTGGTAAAATTCGAAAAGTGAAAAGTCTCAGACGCCTCATACCACTTGTCATGATCCTGGCTTTCTTTTCTGCCAATGCGCAGGATAAAAAAGACGGTAAAGGTCCTGCCGAAAAATCCTTTAAAAGCGAAAGAAAATTAAGAAAGGCGGAGAAGAAAGAAGCGAAGGAAAAAAGACGTAAGGAGAAAGCCGAACAAAAAGCGATCAAGAAACATCATAAGCGCATTCAGACAAAAAAGGTTCGGAAGCGAATGAAGAAGAGTAAGAAAACCGCTATTCGAAACAATGAGAACAAGAGGGAATTCTTCCTTAAACGATGGTTCAAAAAGAAAAAGAAGGTGTGATTGGGAAGAATCCAATTAATCCTGCTTTTTAGCCACTTATAGAAAAGCCACTGCCACTTTTTAATTTGTTAATTTTAATTAAAGCAATTGTCCGTAAAATTGTAATAGGAAATAATTGTCAAAAAATGACATTTCTAGAATTAAATAATAAAGCATTGATTATCACCCTATTAATAAATTAGAATGAATTTTGTTTGCAATATAATCCAAGCTTTGATATTTTTAAGGTCTTTATAAAATTGTAGCATTTAAGGTAATTTAACAATATGAGAAAAAACATTTACTTAGCCATTGTCTTTGCATTTTTCACCGGTTTGGCTGGCTTCGCGCAATCCGGAAACGGTGCGATAAAAGTTATTCTACAGGATAAAGTAACCAAGGAAACTATACCGTTTGCAAATGTTGTTGCTTACAGGGACGGAATACAGGTTGGAGTTGCTACGACCAATATGGACGGAGAAGCTTTTATCAAGCCATTGGAGCCTGGAAGATATTCTGTAAAAGGAGTTTTTGTTGGCTATCAGGCACAGGAAGTGAAGGATGTTCTTGTTGGAGAAGGTAAAACTGCCTATGTTACTATCGGTCTTTCGAATGGAGAAGGAGTTAAATTGGAAGAAGTTGAAGTTGTTGTTTATCAGGTTCCGTTGATCGACCCGGATACAAAATCAGGACAAACTGTTTCGCGCGAAGATTATCAGAATTTAGCTACTAAAGATGTGAATTCGGTGGCTGCTACAACTGCCGGTGTTTACCAGGCAGATAATGGCGGTGGAATTAACGTAAGGGGAGGTAGAAGTGGTAACACAACCTATTTTGTTGATGGAGTGAAAGTGTTTGGTTCCCCAGGTTTACCTCAGCAATCGATCGAACAATTACAGGTGATAACGGGTGGTGTGCCTGCTATGTACGGTGACCTGACCTCAGGTGCAATTTCCATTTCAACTAGAGGCCCTCAGTCAAAGTTTTTCGGAGGTGTTGAGTTGATCTCATCACAATTGACTGACCCTTACGGTTACAATTCATTAGGTTATAGTTTCGGTGGGCCGATCTACAAAAAGAAAGATTCAACTCAAAGAACAGTATTAGGTTTCTTCTTGTCGGGTCAAGGTACTTATGAAAAAGATCCTCGCCCTCAATTCCTGCCAGTTTACATGTTGAAAGAAGATAAATTACAAGAGATCAAAGATGCTCCATTGCTTCCTTCTCCGTCAGGTACAGGTTTTATCAAGGCATCTGAATTTGTGACCAAAGAAGATATGTACACTCAAAAGTACAGACCGAATGCAACTTCACGAGGAATGACCTTCACTGGAAAATTAGATTTTCAACCCGTTCCGAATACGAACATCACATTAGGAGGATTCTATTCATTGGGTAAGAGTTTTAATGCAGGAATTGGCGATCAGTTATTCAATTATGCCAATCACTCTGTAAACAACAGCCAGATGTACAGAACTACACTTTCTGTGACACAGAAATTTGGAAACAGCACTGCAAGTAAGGATAAAAAACAATCGGTTATTTCAAATGCATTCTTCCGTTTCCTTGCAAGCTGGGAAGCAAACAAAACAATCACTCAAAGTGATGTACACAAGGATAAGATCTTTAACTACGGCTACGTAGGTAAATTCGAAAGAACTTTCCTAGAGAAAGATTTTGCTTACAATTATGCATTTACTGATACTTTCCTTCTAAATGGTCAGAATATCAATGCCTATGTATATCAGAACCGTTCTGAACAAGAAGTGAAATTCACTCCTGGTACTTTAAATCCGGATGCAGCATTATACACTAGCTATTTGATCGGTCAATCTCAAGATCAATTTATAAGTATGAACTACATCGAAGGAAATAATGGTGTTATTAACGGCGATGGTCCCGATAATATCTATGGGCTATTCAACAGTTTCGGTGCTTATCCTGGTGGACGTACCCTCATAAATCGCAATCAATTCAGGATTACCAGTAGCTTTAACGCCGATGTTTTTAAAGATCACGCTGTAACTTTTGGAATGGAACTCGATCAGCAATTTACAAGTCAGTACGGTGCATTTGCAACTGGACAGAATGGACTATGGAGACGCATGAATCAGTTAGCAAATTTCCATACACAGAGCCTGGATAACCAGAATCCCATTCTTGTTGATCAATTCTCAGGATTGATACCTTATTATTATTTCGACAGAGCTTATGATGCAGAAAGACAGACTCAGTTCTCTAAAAGTTTACTTGCTAAAATGGGCTTGCCGGAGAACTACACCGGATTTGTAAACGTACACGAAATGGATCCTTCCACTTTCAGTATGGATATGTTCAGTGCTGAAGATCTATTAGGTAACACCGGAAACTCAAGTAGCGTCTACTACCAGGGCTACGATCACATGGGTAATAAAACAAAAGCAAAAACCGATATTGATAAATTCTTGAATGAGAAAGATGCGAACGGAAAGAATTTATTCCCTGTTGGTACTTTTAACCCGATCTACTCTTCTGTTTATATTCAGGATAAATTCGATTTCAAGGATATGAAGTTCAACATTGGTCTGCGTGTTGACAGATACGATGCAAATCAACCGGTATTAAAAGACAAATATGCACTACACGATCTAGCTCGTGTTGGAGATCTAGCTTCATTGGACTACTTACCTGCAGGATTTGCAAGCAAGGTTCCGGGTAACATCTCTAAAGACGCAGCTGTTTACATTTCTCAAGGACCAAAGACTTCAACTATTAACGGAAACGTTGTAACCACAGTGCCTTCTAATTTCGCGATCACAGGTTATAGAGAAAAAGACAAATGGTATGATGCACAAGGAAGCGAGATCTCTGACCCAACTTTGATCAGCGCGGCTGAAGGAAAACCGGTGCCTCTATTTAAGGACAAAAACAACTATAACGAAAGAATGTCAAAAGGAGGTTTCTCTGATTACAAGGCAGCGGTGAATGCAATGCCTCGTGTTGCCTTCTCTTTCCCTATTTCGGATATGGCTAACTTCTTCTCACATTATGATGTTCTTGTTCAAAGACCAACCGGATTGTTTATCCTTCCTCTAGAGTATTATTTCCTAGGAACAACAGGTGGTGCACCTTTGATCACCAATCCGAATCAAAAACCTCAACAAACGATCGATTATGAATTAGGTTTCTCTCAAGTTCTGAATGAGCGTAAGAGCGCTAAACTTGAGATCACAAGTTTTTACAGGGAGATGAGAAACATGATCAACCAGCGTATGGTTGTTGGGGCTTATCCTCAAAACTATATCATGTATGATAATATTGACTTCAGTACTGTAAAAGGTTTATCATTTGCTTTTGACTTCCGTAGAACCGGTGGCTCAAGAATTAATGCGAATTACACATTGCAATTCGCTGAAGGATCAGGTTCAAATGCAAACTCAGGAGCTAACCTTGCAGGTTCAGGTCAACCAAACTTGAGGGTTTTGACACCTCTTGATTATGATCAACGCCACAGTTTTGTTTTAAATTATGATTTTCGTTTCGGGAAAGATAAAGATTACAAAGGACCTACATTAAAGAAGAAAGATGGTAAAGTGATTCAAGTGTTATCTGATGTAGGGTTTAACTTAACATTTATGCTTGGATCAGGAACACCTTACACAAGACACAGTGCGCCGTATGCATTGAATGGTAATGCTAAATCAAACATTGTTGGTCAGATCAACGGTTCATCTAAACCTTGGAACTTCAGAAGTAACCTTCGTGTAGACAAAAACATTCCACTAACATGGGGTAAAAAAGATTCTGAGAATAAGAAGAAGGCAGACCTGAATGTGTATGTTCAGGTGCTTAATTTGTTCAATACCAGAAATATTCTGGGTGTGTATGCCTTTACCGGTAACCCGGATGATGATGGGTATTTAACATCATCTCAAGCGCAACAACAACTTGCCCTTACTAACAGTCCGAATGCATTTATTGATATGTATAATATAAGAATGAATAACCCTGGTAACTACAGTTTACCGCGTCAGACCCGTATTGGTTTGTTGTTTTCATTTTAATCGAATAGGAGGAATTTATTATGAGAAAGTTAATAATACTGATCAGCACACTGGCACTTGGTTCTCTTAATGCAAGAGAAAAAGTGTTGGTTGGAAAACCCGGACAGCCTACTGCCGGCGTTGTTTCCGAAGAAACGGTTGAAAAAGTAGTTGCAGGAAGCTGCGCTGCTCCTAAATCAGGACAGGAAATAAAGTACAACAACGTTAGAACCATCATTTACACCGGTGGTGATATGTGGTGGGATCTAGTATCCAATGCGCGATACATTATTCCTAAAACGGAAGACACAAAAAATGCAGTTTCCTCAAGTTTTGCCGGTTCTATCTGGTTAGGTGGATTAGATGCCGGAGGACAGCTGAAAGTAGCTGCAATGACATACCGTCAGAAAGGTGTGGATTTTTGGCCTGGACCTTTGGATACTGTGAATGCTTCAGCAGATCCTGCTGAATGTTCACGCTATGATCAGATCTATACAATTACACGTGATGAGGTAGATAAATTTGTAGCTGGAAAAACGGCAGCTACACCAAATATGTTGTTGTGGCCCGGCAATGGAAATAGCAGTCCTGGCAAGAACCAAGGACGTATTCTTGCTCCTTTTTATGATTCCAACGGTGATGGTCAATATGATCCAGCCGGAGGAGACTATCCGGCTTACGATGTGAAGAATGAAGCATTAAAAGATCAATATGGGTATTGTAAATCTAAACTTTATGGTGATTACACTTTATTCTGGGTCTTTAATGATAAAGGAAATATTCACACAGAAACAGACGGTGTTGCCATTGGTGTTGAAGTTAGAGCCCAGGCTTTTGAATTCAAAACGAATGATGAGATCAACAACATGAGTTTCTATAGTTATGAGATCTTCAACCGTTCTTCGTTTCAAATCAATAAAACATATTTCACTATTTGGAATGATGCCGATCTTGGTTATTATCTGGATGATTATGTTGGATGCGACGTTCAATTAGGTCTTGGATATATTTACAATGCCGATCCATTTGATGAAACGTACGGTGGTGTGAACGGTTACCAGGATTATCCTCCTTCTTTGGGTTGTGACTTTTTCCGTGGACCAATTGCCGATGTAAATGATAAAATTGATAATGACCAAGATGGTACTGTTGATGAGCCGGGAGAGTCTATTCAAATGAGCAGATTCACTTATTACAACAATAATATCGGGGCCTTCCCCCCACAAACTACCAACCCTGACATTGCGATACACTATTACAACTTCATGACAGGGTTCTGGAAAGACGGTTCTCCTTTCACGCAAGGTGGTAATGCCTATGGTGGAACTTCACCTTCACAATATGTTTATGATGGAGATCCGGTTGGAAACACAGGTTGGACGGAGAAGAATTCAGGAAATCTTCCTGGAGATCGTCGTTTTCTTCAATCTGCAGGCCCTTTCACTTTAAAACCGGGATCGGTTAACTACATCACATTCGGTATGCCTTGGGCTCAAAGTCCGAATAAAGGTGGTAATATTGAATCAGTTCGTTTGTTGAAGATAGCCGATAAGAAAGCACAAGCACTATTCGATAATTGCTTTAAGATCCTTGATGGTCCAGAAGGTCCTGATATGGTTGTTCAGGAAATGAATAATGAATTAATCATTTACCTTACAAATCAAAAAGGAGTATCGAATAATTACAGGTACTTTAATAACGATTACGCTGAAGAAGATATCACTATTCTTTCTGATCCTACTTCATCCATCACAGCTTTACAGAATCCTGACAAATTCTACAGATTCGAAGGATACATCGTATATCAGGTAAGAGATAATTTAGTGACATCTACTGATCTTTCGGATGTAACAAAAGCTGTTCCGATCTTCCAATGCGACCTTCAAAATGGAGTAAGCAGAATTGTGAATTATCTTCAGGATAATAATGTTGGAAGTGTAGCTCCAAAAATCATGGTGGAAGGTGCTGATAAAGGTATCAGTTCAACTTTCAGAGTCACTCAGGATGCATTTGCCACTACAGAAAATCGCAGCCTCGTGAATCACAAAAGCTACTACTTCATCGCAGTTGCCTACGCGTACAATAATTACTTAACTTATGTTCAGGATAAATCTCCTCAACAAGATCCAAACGCTAACTACCTTGGACAAAAACGCCCATATCTTGAAGGACGTAAACTTAAAAAAGCAGCTGGTGTGCCTCATAACCCTGAGATCGAAAAAGATGGAACATTAGCAATGTCTGCTTACGGATTCGGACCAAAGATTACACGTATTGAAGGACAAGGAAACGGTGGAAACTTAATGACACTTACGCAACAAAGTGAAGATGAGATCGTGAATAGTCCTACCGGCTTTGCAGAGCAAATCACGTATGAAGGTGGTCAAGGTCCTTTATCTATCAAAGTCGTAGATCCTTTGAATGTGAAGCCTGCTAATTTCCAATTCAGATTCATTAATAAGAATTTCCGTTCGATTTATACTCCTACGATCGATCCAACCTTTACAACAAATCCAACTGAGCCGAGAAAGTGGCTGAATCCAATGCCTTCTGCTGCTGCGAATGCAACAAACGGCTTAACAGGTAACGGTTCTAATATTGCCGCATTAAACGTAGACAATACAAGTTGGGAATTGATTGACCTCACAAACAATGTGAAGTATCACCCGAACGAACCGAGTTGGGTAGCAGGTACTGCAACAACATCGCTAGCCTACAAAGACACTTTATATCAAACAATAAAGGTAGGAAATGAATATTATTTCCCTGAACTTGGATTCTCTATCAACATTAAACAAGTTTCTGATCCGGGTGAGGTACTTAATAGCTTTACTGATCAGTTAGGCTTAACAGAGACCTATAAGGGTCCTGAGGCAGGATCATTTCTTGGTTCAAAGATGACTTATTTGAATGGAACACCGGATTGGTTAGGTTCAATCAGCGATGTGGATGGAACTACACCTGATAACTGGATACTTTCAGGTAGTAGCAAAGGAGGAGATGCAACCTTCTATGGAGCGGATGCTTTCTACAATGTGGCGAATGAAAAACCAGCCGCCTTTTACGACCCGAATAAACAATTTGGAAGCGTGATAAAAGGAACCTGGGCTCCTTATCCGTTATGCGCATCGTATTATACGATCAATCCTGGATCATCTGCAGCTGTTCCTGCAAGGATCTTCGCTGGTCCTGCTTTCGATGGAAGAGTTTGGGGTCAAGATCAATATTTTAAAGATACTTATCAGTTGTCAAGTACTCCGAACACACAACCTTCTAAAGGACATACCGATCTAAGAAAGATAAGTTCTGTATTAGTTGTATTAACGAAAGATAAATCAAAATGGACTCGTTGCCCTGTACTCGAAATGCAAGAGAAATCTCACTTAAGTGAG